>ERZ724516.279-NODE-279-length-32142-cov-6.248044_pt1 | contig 32142 bp, 25 predicted proteins | sample MGYA00376049_ERZ724516 | MGnify/ENA primary metagenome ERZ724516 (study PRJEB28724, sample SAMN07190886) | activated sludge metagenome | isolation source: activated sludge of sewage treatment plant in Hong Hong | place: USA: Christiansburg, Virginia | collected... | reverse complement strand
TTGCTAAGGTTAAGTCGGAAGGTAAATGGGGTTTAATTAACACAAAAGGAGAAGAAATAACACAGATTAAATATGATGATATTGTAGATTTCAAAGATGGATTTGCTAAGGTTAAGTCGGAAGGTAAATGGGGTTTAATTAACACAAAAGGAGAAGAGGTAGGAGAAATTAAGTATGACTGAATATGAAATTTCAAAGATGGATTTGCTAAAGTTGAATTAAATAATAAATGGTGAATTATTAATACGCATGGAGAAGAGATAGTAGAACCAAAGTATGATACTGTATGAGATTTCAAAGATGGCTTTGCTAAAGTTAAGTTGAATAATAAATACTGATTCATTAATACGCAAGGCGAAGAGATAGCAGAACCAAAGTATGATGGCCATGTAGAAGATTTCAAAGATGGATTTGCTAAAGTTGAATTAAATAATAAATGGTGAATTATTAATACGCAAGGAGAAGAAGTTATAGAACCAAAGTATAGTAAGATATCTATCACAAAAGAATGATCTAATCTTATTGCTATGATACGAACGAAAGAAACTAATACATTACACAAACGTTTCTTGAAGAAAGTTGAACCTGAAATAACAGAAGTTCAATAAAACATACCCTCTATCAAAAAACCCATCTAGATGGGTTTTTTATATTTTTGAGTGAAATCAGAGGATTCAATAGAAATATTTTTAAGCATAAAAAAACATCAAATTCTGCTTTTGCTCTGATGTAATAAGTATATTTCAATCTGATCTATATAAGTTTGGGGATCTAGGATTCGAACCTAGATAAACGGAGTCAAAGTCCGGTGTCCTACCATTAGACGAATCCCCAGTGATAAATGCCGTATATGCAACAATTATTTCAGTAATATAACAATCTTTATTGTAATTTCCAGAGAAAAAATCATATTTAGCAAGATAGCAAGGTTATTATCTTCTCATAATTTTTTTTAGTAGTATATTTAGTATATTCAATGTTGTACAACACTAATTTACTCTCTCAGCGAGTGAGTCTTCCTTCTGACTACCCTACTCTCAATACTCAGCTTATCGCAAAATTGTTTGAAATAGAACACGGTGAAGTACAAAGAAAATTTCCTGATTTGCTCGTAGTAGGAAAAGTGAGTAATGTTCAAAAACATCCAAATGCTGATACCCTCTTCGTATGTCAGGTAAATTGTGGTTCACACGGAAATTTCCAAATCTGTACCGGAGGTGAAAATGTAGCAAAAGATCAATTCGTTCCTGTAGCATTACCAGGTTGCTATCTCCCTTCTATCGATCTTCAAATCTGAGAAAGACAAATGAGAGGTCTGGATAGTAATGGTATGATCTGCTCCAAAGGAGAACTAGGAATCAATGAAGATGAAGATAAACACTGGATATGGGATATGACTCAAGATCTCAGCTGTGATGAAAGTATGATAGGAAAAAGCTTTGGCGAATGTTTCCCAAGTCTATGTAATACTATCTTTGAAGTAGAAAGTGTAGCTATTACCAACAGACCTGATCTGTGGGGACATTTTGGTTTGGCATGCGAATGTAGAACAATTTTTGCTGACCAAGTAAAAACTACTGATAGCATTCACACGATTATCGACAAAGCATCAAAGTTTTCTTTATCTACTATAAATAATAATACTACTCCGCATTCTGGAGCTATTCAAACTCCAAAATGTAGTTATTACTCACTTCTTTCTTTACCAAGTATTACTAACGAAGTAAGTGCTTTCCCTGGAAGAGTTTCGCTTCTTGATCTTGGATATAAACCTAAACTCAATCGAATAGATTATAGTAATTATTTTATGGCGAACTATGGTCAACCAGTTCATGTGTTTGATGAGAAAAAAATAATCTGAAAAATTAACGTGCAAGAAGCAAAGTGAGGAGAAAAATTTATTGATCTCGCAGAAAAAGAACACACTCTTGAAGCAGGAGATATCATCATTTGTGATGAAGAAAAGATAGTTGGATTGGCTGGAATCATAGGTGGGAAGAGTACTGCATTTGATACTAGCACTTCTTCCATTCTTATTGAAGTAGCAAACTTTGATGCAATACAAATTAGAAAAACTGCTACAAGACTTGGACTCAAAACTGATGCAGCTGTAAGATTTGAAAAAGGAATCAATCCTGTATGGACTGCATTTTGTAGTCAGGAACAAATTACAGTACTTACAAAAAATAATACTGAACATAAAACAGGAGAAGTAAAAGATTTCACTTTTCAATCTACAATACATTCACAAACTAATCCGCTTATTTTAGATTTAGAAAAAACAAGTTACTATTTGGTAGGTAGTACAGACGATCAGATTATCAATAAAATTCCTAGCATCCTAGAAAATCTTTGATATCAAATTACGGTTGATAAAAGCACGCTTTCTCTGGTTTCACCAATATGGAGATCGGATATAAAATATATACAAGATGTATACGAAGATATAGCAAGACATATTGGATTGGAAAATATTCCAGAAATTCCTTCTTCAATCTTTGTTAGCAAATCTCAAGATTCTGTTATTCAATTTGAATATAGTTTAGCTCAAAAATTGATAGATTCTCTTTCCTTTGATCAAGTAGAAACTTACCCTTGGTATAGTGAATCATGGATTACAAAACTTGGACTTGATAAAAACACTCATCTGGAGTTACTTAATCCTACTGACACCAATACTCCATTTATGGCTCAAACATTACTTCCAGGATTACTCAATATTATTATTAAAAATCATAGACAAATACTGCCTATCAAGATATTTGAAGTAGGAAAAGTATTCGCTCGAGAAAATAAAAACAAAAAAGAAACAAAAATGATTGCAGGAATGATTGCCAACAAAAAACAAAATAATCGAGAAAAAGATACTTTCTTGGAAGCTAAAGAAGCAGTGTTGGGAATTTTTAGTAAGTTCGGAATTACTGATTATACTTTTGAGAAAACAAACAATACTAATTTTCATCCAAGTAAACAATGTTCCATAAAAATAGGAGAAGAAATAATCTGATTTATAGGAGAAATTCATCCTGTATTATTGGAAGAAAATAAGATTACAAGCGAGCATTCAGTAAGCTATATAGCCATGGAAGTTGAAAGACTTTTCTCTCATAGATTCAACTCTGAAACTCAAGAATACTCCAACCTTCAAGATCAATTTATTCGCAGAGATGTAAGTTTTGCGATTCCAGCCCATGATGATTTTAGCAAAATTATCGAAGCAGTAAAAGGAACTAAATACGTAGAGAAGATAGAAATCTTTGATCTGTATGATCAGAAAGACGCTAACAAGTCAATCAGTATTAGCTTCACGATCAAGAGTGATGGAACTATGACTACAGAACAAATCAATACTATCCTCAATGCTGTAGTAGCAAATGGTCAAAAAGCAGGAGGAATTCTCAAATAAAAATCAACAAAAAATCTCCAAGACCGAATTGAAAAAAAGTTAGAGTTTATTATAAGGTGAGCTAATCGTCTTTTATAATAGTCATAAAATAAAAATCAGATTATTTTTAATTAACTTATCAATTCTTATTCATGAAAAATACGCTCATCGCTTGTCTCATAAGCATTATAGTATGTGTAGGAATCATTTTTGGATTACATTTTAGCGGGATTATCACTCTAAATCTTCCTTTTAGTACTACAATCAATGAACCAAGCGAAACGAGTGGATTTTTAGATAATACAAATGTTGAACAAACTACAGGATATCTTATTACAACTGGGATTATCAATGATTTGCCAGCGGAAGAAGAAGTAGTTATTAAAGATCCTACTATAAGCTATCCGTACGATGGTAGTACTGCAGTTACAGGAGAATTTACATTTTTAGGAAATCAAGTAAGCGGTAATGCGGTCTATACTTACAGAGTAAAACAAGGTGGACTTAGGGGTGGCGTGGAATCAAGATGGAGAGCATATGCACAGACATATAGTATCAACTCTACTAAAATACACTATACAGATGAATCATGAACTCTTATCACTACTAGCCAACAACTAAAACCTAGCCAAGTAGTTTTCGTGGAAACATCAGGCTATACAAACTCAACTTCAACAGGGACAGTATCATACGAACCAGCAGAAACAAATTTTTCAGCTACTTTTGCAAATCTCGCATCAAGTTGCCAAGAATATTATAACTTCTTCCAATGTGCAGTAAAACTAGATAAAAGCAGCGATAAATCTTTGGTATCTACTCAACTACTCTCCTTTATAGATGTACTTGGTTCACTCTCTCCAAATGCACAAAATACAAAATGTACTGCCATGATCTATGATGCAAAAGCAAGTATAGTAGGAGATACTACAGTAAGTAAAGAATGTCTAGATTTATTGAAATAGTATTTCAAATTGAGCTATAAAAAAGTATTAACCAAAGTATTAACCATGATGGAGGTTAATACTTTTTTTTATTATACAATAATGAGGTGAATTATTTTTTTTATTTAAAACTTGATATAAGATAATAGTAATTATTACAATCTGAAGCATAAAATGCATTTTTTTTTAAAATCACGAAATAACCATTTTTTAGTTGCACTGGAAAGATAATTTTCCCACCATAATAATTTTCAAATTTTCCTGACCCATCAATATATCATATATCTAAGTATTCTAGGTCTAGTTCTGATATAAATATTTCTATGAGTTTAATAGAATCATTATTATAATTAAAATTCAATCGTTTTGGCAAGTTCCACAATTTTGGAGACAAGTCTTTAAGGGGTGTAAATAATTCTTTTAAATACAATGTAGCTTCTTCTTCTGTTTCTGCAGTTTTTACTTTTATTCATTGTTTTTTAAATATATTTTTAATATTTCTATCACCTTTTACATAGGTATTTAAGTGGATATTTCATTTTTTATCAGTAACCTTTAAATTGATAAGCTTTTTCTTAGCAATACTATCTGTTGATATAATTTTTGGTATTTCTCAATAACTTTCTATGTTTTTATAACTACCACCATATACTTCATAAATCTCTAATGTATTATCAAAATAGACTCCACCTTTATACACAGGGGTTTCTATCTTTTCTTTGTTTGTGAATAGAGAACTAATGCTATTAATTTTTTTATTAGTTTCCTTATTGTTCTGAGTAACTTCTACTGATAATATATCACCTATTTCAGTCTTCATCTTTTCTTGATTTTCATAATTTATATATGTATTTTTGGTATCATGAAATATTTCTTTAGTAAGTGTGGAAATAAGATCATGATATAAATTTAGTGAATTAAACTGTGTTTCTTCTTCAAAAAGGTTTTTGTATATTTGATCACCTCCCAGCTTTGTAGAAAATAGGTTTATTATTTTTTGTTTTTGAATATCAGAAAAATCGTAGTGCGATAATATTGCTTCTACCTCATCCAGAGTATACTGTCTATCTTCAGCTTTGTAATTTACTTTTTGAGACTTTCGATCGATCTCTTCTTGATTGGATAATAAAGATTTTATTTTCTGAAGTGCCATGATAAGATGGGAAAATATATAGAATAACTGTAAAATATGAGATTACTCTTATATTATAATCATAATGCTAATTTTTGTCAAATTTTTGAATATAATAAAAAATAAGAAAACATTTCTGAATCCTCAATCTTAACATAATTTATGAAAATCTTATATCAATACCTCTCTCGGTCTACCACCTTCTTGCGGTCCTACAATTCCTCTTTCTTCTAAGATATCCATGATTCTTCCTGCTCTCGCAAACCCAATCTTAAGATGTCTTTGAAGGGCTGTAGTACTCGCTCTGCGAGATTTTCAGATTATCTCTATAGCCATATGTACTAAGCTTTCATCATCTGCATCACCATCTCCACCAAAGCTTCCCATCATTCCTCCCCCGCCACCAATAGTGATATGAGATTCTATAAGTTTAACGAGTTCTTCATCGTAGATATCATCTTCACTCAGACCTTTCATATACTTCGTTTTGATATGAGCAACGACCTCTTCGATCTCTGGAGTATCTACAAATGGAGCTTGAATTCTGATTGGGTAACGAGAAGTGGGATCCACATAGAGCATATCTCCTCTACCAATCAAGTCTTCAGCTCATTTCATATCTAAAATAGTTCTACTATCAATCTGGCTTACTACACCAAATGAAATTCTTGTAGGCATGTTGGCTTTGATAAGGCCAGTAATTACGTTTACCGATGGTCTTTGTGTGGCTACAATAAGATGCATACCCACAGCACGAGCCTTTTGTGCGATTCTGGTAATGCATAATTCCACATCTTTCTTTTTACCTGACATCATAAGATCAGCAAGTTCATCAATCACAATAACAATTCTATGCATTTTCTGATATACGATTTGTTGGTCCATTGGTAGATGTTCTACCTTAGCATTATATTCATCAAGATTTTTGACTCTGAGTTGTTTGAGCATTCCGTATCTTGTATCCATCTCTACAGTAGCCCGTTTTAGTGCACGAAGTGCCTTTTCAGGATCTGTAATAATCGGACAGAGTAGATACGGCAAGCCTGAATAGAGTTCCATTTCTACCTGCTTAGGATCTATCATAATAAATCTGAGTTCATTGGGAGTATTCTGGAACATCAAGGAGAGAATGAAATCGTTTACTCCTACAGATTTACCTTGCCCAGTGGCACCCGCAATCAAAAGATGAGGCATTTGATCGAGGGATTTTATTACTAGCTTTCCATCAATACCCTTACCAAGCGATAAGTTCGTCAGATTATTATTCATATTTTCTACAAAGTCACTTGATCCCAATACTTCAGAAAGCCTTACCATACTTGGTTTAGGATTGGAAATTTCTATACCTACATATTCAGTACCCACGATCGGAGCTAATATTCTCAATGTCTTAGATTTGAGCGCACCCATAAGATCATTTTTCAATCTTTCAATCTCGCTATATTTTACTCCTGATTGAGGTTGAAGTTTGATTTGTACTACAGACGGTCAAATATTGAAACCAGCAATCTCTACCATAATTCCAAATTCTGCTAACTTCGCTTTAATAACTTCTGCCTTGGTAGCAATATACATTTCATCAATTACTTGTTTTGTACTTTCAGGCATTTGTAAAAGTTTTACTGGGAAACTTGGTTTATCTTTAGGAAAAGTAATAATTGGTTTTGCTACTTGAATTTCTGGCAATGCGTCACTTCCTCCATTTCAAGAAAGTCTATCAAGTAATTTTGCTTTGAGTACTGATTTGAGTGTGAGAGATTCTGTGGGAGTTTTTGTAGCAGCATTTGCGATATTTTTATAAGTATCTGTATTGATCTGGACTTTATTTGAACTAGTTTTATTATTAATAATCTGATGTTCTTTAGCTTCAGGCCTTTCTGGAACCTTAAAGTCTACTTTGGGAAAACTAGGTAACTCAATATTGGTAGACATCAAAATTCGCACTATTGTGGCTATGAGTCAGATAATGATAATTCCTTGTATAATGATAATATTTGTTGCAAATAATACTTTACCTATCTCTAATAAGGGCGCAGAGATATATCCTCAATATTCTGAATATTTTAAAGTATTATCACTTAGTAGACCAAAATTTACAATACCAGAGACAAACACACTCAGTAAGAGGAACTGCTTTGCTCATTGGGAAATCAACCATGGTCTGTAGAAGCTTAGTATACCATACAACAAAGCACACACAGCAATGAAAAGCATACCCTGCAATCCATAGATATAGGAACCAAGCAACTGCAATGTCGTGAAAAGTGGACTTGTTTCTGCAAAGAAATAGCAGGCAATATATATAATTCCAAAAATAATCAGAGGCAATCCAGTGTTATATTTTGTAAATTGGACTGATTTTCTGCTTCTCGATCTTTTGACTGATTTTTGTCTAGAATAGGATGGTTTTTTTGGCATCACGGAAGTTTATTCGATCAAATAGGAACTGCTTATGATAAGTAACTCCATATAGTAATTATGTTTATCAAACACTCAAAAGGATTGTAAGATATACGATAATTTTAAATAAAAGTAATTGACTTATTCAAAAAAATATATAATAATAGCCCACAATTATTCTCACCTTATTTATTAATCTATTCATGAAATCAAACCCAGAACAAACATATAAATTTCTAGAACAACGCAAACTCGAACCTATTCCTTTAAAGTGTGATTTGAGTGATAATATTGCTAAGATATTTGTTCCACTCAACAAGGATATTCTAAAAGATTTAATCAAACAAACAAACTTGGAAGAAAAACCTGATCTGTGTGTTATTTCAAAAGCAAGAATCAGTAAGTTTCAGGATGAAGTGTATTTTTTCTGCACTCCTACTACTAGCTATAGATTTTATACTTTAGAAGATGAAAAGTTAAAGATTGTAAAAAATCGTTCTATGCAAGAAGATGGAACGCTCGGTAAATCTGAACATATTAAAATGAACACACTAACTCAAAGCTTTTTGACTAAGGTAGCAAAAGATGGTTGGAAAAGATTCTACCCTCTTACAAAAAATAAAACAAACAAAAAAGCTCATATAGATACGTACAACGGAGAACGAGCAAGTGATGAATCATCACCAATACCATGAAATATGTAATAAATTTTGAGAAATTATTCTGTAGTTTTTTCTCCAAATCACTCTTGTTGGATTTTCTTGGCAAGTTCTACTCCTCCATGTCAGATTATTTTCCCTGCCTCCAAAAGATAGACATGATCTACAGCAATATAATCAAGAATTTGGAAATAATGAGTAATAATAATCAGACTATTATCTGGAGAATTGTAGTTTGCTAACAGCATAGCTACGTTACGGAAAGCATCAACATCCAGTCAGCTATCTACTTCATCCAAGAAAATATATCTTGGTTTAAGCAAACTGAGTTGAAGAATTTCAATCTTTCTACGCTCTCCTCAACTAAATCCTACATTCACATCTCTTCGTAAAAATTCTCTATCAATTCACAATTCAAGCAGCAGTGGTTCTACGATTTTTTTGAAAGAAAGAAATGTTTCCGTTACTCACCATTTAGAATTATAGATCGTTCTCAAAAATTCGAATAACTTTACTCCTTTGATTTCTGGAATATTTTGGAAGGCAACAAAAATTCCGAGTTTACTTCTCAAATCAGTATTGAGTTGTAAAAGGTCAATCATGTCCATGTTTGTGATTTTTTCTTTGAGAGTTTTTTGAGTATTTTTATCGAGTCAATCAGAAACTATAGATGATTCATTCACAAGGAATATTCAACCATCATTGTCTGTACTACATTCGTATTTGGGGTGACCCATTACAGTCATAGCTAAACTAGATTTTCATGATCCATTTTTACCCACGATACAATAATTTTTTCCTGCTTCAAATTCCATATTGAGCATATCCAAAACTTTTTTTCATTCTACTTCTACTGAAAGATTTTTTATTTGTAACATTTATTTATATATTTTAAATTGATAAAATTGAGCATTAATTACTTTTACAAATTGATAAGAATTCTATCAGTCTGGAACAAATATACTTTAATATTCCCATTTAGATTATTTTTCTTTTTGAGAATTGAAAAGATCTGTTTTACATCAGCAATTCCCTCTGTATTGGGAAGAATTATTCATCCAATTTCCGCATCCGTTTGCTGTACTGCAATTCAAAATTTGGTAAAATCAATCGTATTGAGTTTTTCATAGCTATATAATTCATCAACGCTAGTGACAATATCAACTGCTACCAATTTCACATTTGTTAATTTAGAAAAAAAATTATGATGAAAAATATCAATAATCTGACTCAAGGACTTATCAACTTCTACCATACCTTTACTAAATACCAACTTCCCCTCTTTGTCAAAAAAAGAGAAGAATACTCATTTATTTGATAAAAGTTTATATTTTCTTCAAATTTCAGTTTTGAGAAGCTCCAACATCTTTATTTTCAAAAAAAATATAAAAAAGAATACTACTCTATCACTATTTTTTTTACTTCATTCTTATTTGGCTTCCACTCTACTCTTGACCGTAGCTGTTGTTCGATTTTTCCAGCTTGTAACTGTAGTAATGTAACTTTTTCTTCAGTATCTTGAACGTCACTTAAGCTTTCTCTCAGTCAATATCATAAAGTAGAAGATTGATTTATATAGATAAGATATATAGTGATCAATCAAATAAGTAAAAAAGTTCTTAAGATAGCAAAAAATCTATTCCAAATAATACCTCTTTTCTTTTTGTTAGCTTTTGGTTTTTCTTTCTTTGATATATAGGTAATGACAGTTCTTTCTTCAACTATAATAATAAAGATAGAATATAAATATAATTATATAAATTTAAATACTCTCATCTTCGCGCTTCTACTTGGCTTATTTCCAGACACTTCTTTATATGTAGGACTCAACGCGTGTTTAGTAAGAATAGATCATTGATCCAAAGTAATCATTTTTTTCATGTACTCCTTAACGATTCTATCTTCTCAGCTATGATAACTAAGTATTATTAAAATTCCACCACTATTCATGCTCTTGTAGCAATTTTCCATTAGGTTCTTTATGTTCTGAAACTCCTGGTTGATTTCGATTCTTAGTGCTTGAAAAACAATAGCTGCAACTCTGGCGCTATAATTAAGTTTTTTGGTAAGATCATTGAGCTGGGCGCTGCTCTCAAAGGGAGTACGAGATCTAACACTAACAATTTCATGAGCAATTTTTTTACTTGTTCACATACTTATCTCAGAATTTACTACGAACATATCAATTAACTGAAGTTCATTATAGTTATTGAGGACGTCTGAAGCAGTTATTATCCTATCTTTCTTACTGATCGATTTGGAATTCTGATTATATCTCATATCCAATATGCCGTCACCTTTGATGCTAAAACCTCTTTCATGCTGCATAAAATGTCGTAAATTAACTCCCAAATCTAAAAATACAACATCGTATTTTTTTTCTAATTCTTGAGAAATTTTATCAAGATTGATATAACTAGTGTTATAAAGTTTGAGATGAGACAAATAATCTGAATCAAGAGTAGTAGAAAGTCTTTCTTTAGCCGTAGCAAACATAGAACTATCAACGTCTGTAGCAACATAGGTATCTATATCCCTCCCCAAAGTTTCAAATAAATTCAGCACATGCCCTCCATGACCCAAAGTTCAATCAAAAATGGTCAAGGGTCTAGATTGTGTTTCAAGAAGTTGCTGAACATAAAAACTCACTTCTTTTATCATTACTGGATGGTGAAATTTCATAGCATAATAATATAATATATGGGCTTATTATACTATTCTTTGTGCATTTTACAATACTTGTGAGCCTATAAATTTATGATTTTATCAGTTATTGTCAAATCTATTAACAAAGCAATAATGGATTATTTTGACAAACTACAAGTGCGTCCATATAATCAGCTAATAGCCAACTTCTTATTTATGGGTTTAATTCGTACAATATCATGAAAAAATTACTAACTCTGTGTCTTCTTACAATTTTTGGGTTAAATACTCTTGTTTTTGCAAGCGCAGACCGTTTCATTGTGGAAATTTCTAGTAATCCATTGATGCTCAATGAAGCAGCAGATCTCACTATAAAAGCTGTAGATAAGAATGGTGATGTATCTAAATCCTTTGTAGGCGATGCTCTACTTGAAATAAAAGGACTTGATGAAGGCTCATATACTTTGCCAAATGGCGGAATTGTGAACTTTACCGCAAGCGACCAGGGTATAAAGAAATTTTTTAAAGGTATTATTTTCAAAAAAACAGCCAACGCCACTATTATGGCTGAAGATATTTTGGATGAAAACCTAGTAGGAAAACTTGATGTTGAAATAAAAGATCCAATGAATGCATGAACACTCAAAAAAATTATCATAACTTCGCCAGTAGAAGGTGGAACTGAATCCAATAGCAATGTAAATATTTTATGATCTTCAAAAGAATTACCAAATAGTCCATTACAAATTCTTATTGATGGCAGCCTTAATGCTTCATCATCAACAAATGCTCAATGAGAATTCAGCTTATATGCTAATAATCTTTCCAAAGGCAATCACACATTAGTAATTCAAATAAATAATGCTGATTGATCTATTTTAGCTAAATCAGATGAACTGAACTTTACTGTGTCTGATCTTGCTGATGAGATGTATAAATCTATCCAGATAGATCCAGGTACAACTGCTGCTGAGGGTGAAAAAATTACTATTACAGTAAATACTTCACCTGCTGTAACAACAGCTGAGCTTACTCTCCTTGGAAATAGCTATTTTATGGAGAAGATAAAAAGCTGAGTATTTGAAAAGAAATTGAAATTTAATGCAGCCAACGAAGATATACAAATAGATGCGAAATTGACTGCTGATGGAAATACTAAATCATATCCAAATATTGAACATTTGAAAATAACGTCGGGAACAAGTACAAACATAGAATCCGTAGATGCTGATACTTCTGGTATTAAAATAACTTCTATAAAATCAGTTTTTGATCCAACAACTAAAAAATATATGATAAGCCGAACAGTTGAAGGGGCTCCAGCTAGATATTTGGTACTTTTATCAAGTGATAAAGGAACTATTAAAGAAAATCCACAACTTATACAAACAACAACAGAAAAAAATATCTTAGTAACACCTCCATCAAATACAACCTACTATCTTCAAGTAATGGGAGCAGATGAAAATTCAAACCCAGTAGGAATAGCTTCAACTATAGTAACTCTTACAGCACCAGGAGAGTATCCAGCGAACACAGACACTTGTAAAGTAAGCGCAATCTTCCTTACTAATGCAATGATTGCGGGTAAAAATTATCTTACTTGGACAAAACAATCTGGAGTAGAAAGATATGTTGTTTACCAATCAAGTACACCATGATCTGACCTCAGTCAAATGACAAAGATAGGAGAGACTGTTGATAACAAATTTGAGTTCGCTTATGATAGTACTGCAACTGAACCAGTTTATAGATACTACAGCATACAAGGAGTTTGTAATGATGGTAAACTTACTGATGTCGCTAATTCTACTAAAGTGCAAGTAGGACCATGGAATATTGCTTTATATATTTCAATGATAATCTGATTTAGTTATATGAGCTATTTATTAATTAAAAAACAAGAAGCATAAAAAAAACATATAAATTGAATTTCGAAAAAAACGATAGTCAGACTATCGTTTTTTAATATTAGTAAAAAAATAACAAAATTAACATCCGTCTCCAAACCATAAATCTACTTCAAAATCTGCTTCCTCTTTATTTCCTGAAGCGTGAATAAGATTTTTGATAGGTCTACGTTCCAAGTTTGCAAGTGCAACACTGTCACAACTATAGTCCCCTCTTATTGTTCCTGCAGGAGCTTTAAGACTTACTGTTGGCCCTACCAGCTTTCTTACTACCTCGATAGCGTGCGGTCCTTCAAGCACCATAGCGAATACTTCACCGATAAACATATAATCTACCAACCAATTTCTAACTTTTTCACCGATTACACCATGGTCCACACTTCAGAATTCTGAAAGTAAATCAATTCCTAACTCTGCGTATCCTTCTTGAGTCCTTTCTCACAATACCTTAACCCAATCTATTCTTTCAGCTGGATAATGAGCATGTAATAATTCTTTTGATGGTTTAAATATTTTCCCCATTATTATTCTCAAACCTGCTCTTTCAAATCTTGCTGTAATTTCTCAAACAAGACCTCTAACCACTCCATCTGGCTTAATAATAACTAAAGTTTTTTCAATAAAATTCATAATACACAACGAATATAATAATAAATAGGGACTGACAAAGCAATTGCAATTAGCAAACGATAAAAAATACTATAATTATTTATAGTCTCGTTTCCATAGGATTAATAGTTATTAAAAACTATTCTAATGTTATATTGAAAGAGGACATTCTTTTTGTTCTCCTGTAGTAAGATCTTTTTGTAAATATATTCCTTTTTTCATTTCATCTTCTCCACATATAATAGCATATCTCATGTTCTTCTTATTAGCATACTCCAATTGTTTTGCAAACTTAGCTTCCGTAGGATAGAATTCAGAGCTTTTGTTGCTTTCAGTAAACTGTTTATAAAGTGGAATGAGTGACTCAAAAGATTCTGGGAAACGTAAGAAAAGATAAGTCTCAGAAGCAGAGGAAAGTTGAGCCTTTTCCATAATAAGAGAAGTAAATCTTCCTAGGCTTGTTCCTACCCCACCAAATGATTGTTTAGTGTCAATAAAGTCAGTGAGTTTATCATATCTTCCTCCTGCAGCCAATGAACCCAAGGCCATATCATCTTTGTCATACCATTCTACAACCATTCCAGAATAATAATTTTGTCCTCTTACGATACACATATCATACTCAAATGAGATATTCATAAGATTTAAGTAATGAATAATCTGAGTTAGTTCTTGGTAAAGAGGGAGGTGAGAAAACATTTCATAATTTTTGGTTTCTATTATTTGTATTATTTTTCATGAATCTTCTATTCAAACAAGCTCAATAAGTTTAGTTTTAAAAATATCTGCAGGCATCTTGAAATAATTATCAAGAAGCTTTAAAGTCTGTCACTGAGCGGTTCCTGAAATTTTTAGTGAGTCTAAATAAGATTTCGTAAGATTTAAATGATTGATCTTTGCAACAAAGTTTATTGTTATTCCAAAATAATCACAAACTGCATTCATAGCAGATTGCATAACATAAATTGATTGACTGTCATATCGTTGTCAGACATTTGTCTCAGATCTTCGAATAGTATCAATGTCGCATTGCCAGAATTCTTTGTAGCGCCCTCTTTTATGACTTTCTCATCTCCATACTGGTTGGATTTGATATCTAGAGAATGGAAATACAATATCTTGCTGATGATCAAGTACATATCTTGCAAGTGGTATAGTAAGGTCAAAGTGTAAAGCATAATCCTTTGTGTCTTCCGTTCCTTGTGCAAGTCCATAAAGTCCATATACCTGTTGTTCTATAATATCTCATCCTTTTTTGAGTAATTCGATAGGTTCTACTGCAGGAGTCCAGATATGTTGATAATTATGTTTCTTAAAAACATCAGTTATGATTTCTAACATCTTATCCCAAATTACTTGTTGCTTTGGATTAAATTCTGGAAATCCGCCTGGTCTGTACATCGTAGATAATAGTAAAATATGAATATCAATTACGAGAACTATAAAAATCTTGCAATCAAATTCAAACTAAATACACTTCCAAACAATGTTTCAGATTATTCATAAATTTTACAAAAAGACTTCCAAAGAATTAGTTCATGACATACTTAAGCAGTATGAACTAAAGCATTTTGCAATTATCAATTATATATATGGAGCTATCTTAGTGAATAATGACTTACTAGGAAAGTGAGCTATGAAGAAATGAGTAAACATGAAAGATTTACTACTTGATAGTGATTTGTTATTGCCCGATGGAGCTGCGATACGCACTATGTATAGAGTGGGAATAGCTTACAAAAAGCGAGATGGACCAAATCTTCATAACCTCAACGGGACTGATTTTCTACCTTTTTTCTTAGATTATTTACATAAATCTGAATACAAAGTAAATCTCATTACACTCACCGTATATGACGAAAAACATAATAATCCAGAAGGTTATCTCAAAGATGGTGTAAATAAATACATTCAAGAGAGACGACCCCATTTTAGACAGCACAATGAAGAGATTGAATACAATGACACCAACTATAATGATTTTGATCGGGATGGAATTAAGAAATTCCTACAACAAGACCTCAACAGTCAAGAACCCACCATCAATATCTTTCTCAACTTCCGTGGTGGTGGTGGAAGGTGACTACCCCATCAAGAACTTTTCACTTATTTCAATAAGGACAAACTAAAAGAATTCAATTTGCTCTGTATGAATCAATGAGCAACAGTAGATTTTCGGTTATGAAAAGAAAAAAGAGCTCCACTATGGATTAGAAAAATACGACTGGAATCGGTATATAGATTATTCACTGATCCAAAAAAAAACCTTAAAAAATTCCTAGTTAGTTTCATGATGCTGAATTTGATACTTCAAAAAGTTATCTTATGAAAAACTGTGTCTAAATAATAATATATTTTTTTCTTAATTTACGATTCCTATATGATGCAGAAATAAATTTAGATTGGTATTTAATATATTCAAAAATTGAAAAAGAACGTAAAGAACAATTTGCAAGTAACTTCAAAACCTTAGTATCGACATAGTGCCTATAAAAAATATGTTGCTTATTATTTTCCCAGTATCCTTTTAGATAAAATTTTGATAATGGGTAATTCTTCATTTGAAATTCTATTATTCATAAAGTCCTCATAGCAATCATATTATCATGATCTTGGCTCAATACAGACTGATAACGAAGTTTTGCATCTATTAGATTTTCTTGTATCATACTAAAATAACCACTCAATAAATCCATTGTCCAAGGAGATTTTATTGTTTCTTGATTTACAAGAACTGCATCTTCGTCCCAGTTATGCTTAGGGTTATTACCTACTGCGTACAAAAATTCTAATTCAAACTGTTTATCATAAATTGCATTACGTTTCATAAAAAGAAAATACGACTTTAATGAAGAAATAATTCCTTTAAAACTATCTTGTATACTTCACATTATCCATTCTCATTGCATGATATCCTTTATACGATTTTTAGTTAATCGTTCTTGCATATCCAAAAGATTCCTCATTCCTACGAATCGCACAAGGTATTGTATCAAGAATGTAGGTCAAGAATTATTGGCATCTGTTATACTTTGTTTGATACGACCTAAAATAATCTGAATAAGATTTTGTGCAGATAGAAATTTCTTTTCATACATACTTTGAATCGAGTACAATAATAGAGATAATCGCATAACCTGACTAATAAACAAATCTATTACAGGACTTTTATTACGTAAATCAAATTCAACATCTCCACTCGTATTGATTGATTGTATAATCTCGGAAAATGCCCAAGATTCAATCTTTTTGGAGAAAGTCATTCTGTAATCTAAGTAATACTTCTTATCAACATATTTGAGAGCTCACCATATCAATACATCTAAACCACTTGCGTCAACTACTTTTCTTTCATTCTCAAAATTTACCTGTATTCTACTTGGTAATTTTATAAGATTTATTTGATCAGTAGTGCTTCAGCTATATATTTCTGATTGAATCTGGCTATAAAGATATTGTGCCGCTTCACTTGCAATTTGAGATTTTTGGTCAAATGTGAGTGGTACAGTATTTTCATTGACATGAATTACTAACAAATCAGCTATTCAGATATTGATTTTACCTTTTTTAACCTGTACTTCTCTTGTAATAAACCAAATTATTATCGCAATAGCAATAATAGATCAAAATATTAAATTAACATTTTTTTCAGGTAAGCCATACACTAACAATCTTCACATCACCCAATCTCCGACAGTTAAACCTAGAATTATATATAATAATAAAGAAAACCAACTTCAGTTCTCTTGCTGAATGAATTTCTTAAGTTGCTCCAATAGTTGTACAAGATTAAAACTCATACTCTAAATATACTGATAATGCTAAAAAAAAGCAAGTTATTTGCCAAATTTAGAGATTATTTTCCTTGAAAGATGAGCATAAATTATTACTATAAAAGACAAATCTTCGGATTATTTTTAATAATTCTTAATTACTTGGTAATTCATTGTACTTTGGTACAAATATCCTGTAATTAGTATTAAATTTTATATTTTTAATTTTTTATGTTATTATGGCTGTAACTCCCGTAAAGATGGTGAGGAATATCGGTATTATGGCACATATTGATGCTGGTAAAACTACTACCACAGAAAGAGTGTTGTTCTATACTGGTGTAAACCACAAGATTGGTGAAGTTCACGATGGTGCTGCTACCATGGATTGGATGGAACAAGAAAAAGAAAGAGGTATTACTATTACATCTGCAACGACAGTTTGTTTCTGGAAAGACTTTCATATCAATATTATTGATACTCCAGGCCACGTTGATTTTACTGTAGAAGTAGAAAGATCACTCAGAGTTCTTGATGGCGCTGTAGCGCTTATTGATAGTTCTCAAGGAGCAGAACCACAAACTGAAACTGTTTGGAGACAAGCAGACAAATATAAGGTACCAAGATTGATATTCTGCAATAAGATGGATAAACTTGGAGCTAATTTCTTCGATTCAGTAGAAAGTATCAACCAAAAACTTTCACATAATACAGTAGTTATGCAAATACCAAATGGTCAAGCTGGAGAATTTGCTGGTATTGTTGATCTTGTTAAAATGAAACACTTTACATTTACAGGACAAATGTGAACAATAGTTACTGAAGGTGAAATTCCTGAAGAACTTATGGCTAAAGCAAAAGAACTCAGAGAAAAAATGATTGATACTGTTTCTAGTTTTGATGATGATCTGGCCATGGCATATCTTGATGGAGAAGAAGTATCTGAAGCAATGATCAAAAAAGCAGTAAGAGCTGGAGTTGTTGCAAACAAACTATACCCAATATTTTGTGGTTCATCACTCGGTAATAAAGGTGTTCAATTATTATTGGATGCTGTTACTGACTATCTTCCATGTCCTACAGACAGAGGAGAAATAATCTGAACTGATCCAGATGATGACACTAAAGAGATAACGAGAACTGCTGATGATAATCAACCATCTACTGCAGTAGCATTCAAAATTCTTAATGATCCATTTGTAGGTACTCTTACCTATGTTAGAGTATACTCAGGTATCATCAAAACTGGAGATAAATTACTCAATACAGTTACTGGACAAGAAGAAAGAGTAGGTAGACTTTTACTCATGCATAGTAATAAAAGAGAAGAAGTATCTGAAATTCATGCTGGACATATTGGAGCCTTCCTAGGTTTCAAAGACACGAAGACTGGTAATACGCTTTGTGATCCAAAACATCCAATCGTATTAGAAAAAATGGAATTCATGGAACCAGTAATCTCAGTGGCTATTGAACCTGCTTCAAAGGCTGATGCTGAAAAATTAGGACTTGGATTAAACAAACTTGGTGGGGAGGATCCTACTTTCAAATACCATACTGATGAGGAAACTGGTCAGACTATTATTGGTGGAATGGGAGAATTACATCTTGAAATTATGATTGATAGACTCAAAAGAGAACATAAGGTAGTAGTAAATTCTGGTAAACCACAGGTTTCATACAGAGAGGCTATTACTACGAAAGCTGGAGCTGATGCTAAATACCTCAAACAATCAGGAGGTAGAGGTATGTATGGTCACGTAGTACTTGATATCGAACCATTTATCGACCCAGAAGGAAAACAATTCTTCAAGTTTACTGATGAAGTAGTTGGTGGAGTAATCCCCAAAGAATACATCCCAGCTATTCAAAAAGCATCTGAAGAAATGATGAAAACTGGTCCTTTAGCTGGATATCCAGTATTGAGTTTACACGTTACTGTAAAACATGGTTCATACCATGAAGTAGATTCTTCTGAACTTGCCTTCAAATTAGCAACATACAAAGGTATTAAAGAAGCGTTTATGAAAGCTGGGCCTATGATTCTAGAACCAATTATGGATGTAGAAATTGTATGTCCTCAAGAATATATGGGTGATATTATTGGTGATATTTCTTCTAGAAGAGGTATGATCGAAGGACAAGATCAAAGAGGTAATGCAGTAGCAATTCTCTGCAAAGTACCACTTTCTGAAATGTTTGGTTATACTACTACATTGAGATCTATTACTCAAGGTAGAGGTACGTCAACTATGAAATTTGCTCTCTATGAGAAAGTTCCAAATTCTCTTTCTGAAAAGATCATCGCAGAAAGAAAAGGAAAGAAAGGATTAGCAGATGATGAATAATATTTTATAATCTGATTATAATTTGAGTAAAAAAACCCGAGTCTTCCGATTCGGGTTTTTATATTATATTGATTTTTTTAGCTATTAATGGGAGATTTTTTTTGTTTCCACTCTCGGAATTCAGCTTCAATAAGGGGTTTTGAATATATAGTATAATTAGGTATATATTTAGATAGAGCAGGTCTTTCATACATTATTGGACTTATCACAAATTTTGATCTTCCAAAATCATCCTTATCAGCACTAGGTTCAATAGTGATAGCTAAATAGAATTGATTAGCATTTTGTCTTTCGAAGCTAATATTATCTTGGTTATAAGATTTTAAATCTTCGATGTTTTGAGGTGGTCAAATTACATTATCTCGACCTTTCTTAGGAATAGTATTTTCAAATTGCATTAATATAAGCGAACCATTTCATCCATCTTTCAAAACCTTAGTAATACCTGCTCAAATAGTAGGAAAATGTTCCTGAAGTTTATCGAAGTCGATCATAGTATCATCAATTGAAACTTCCTGATCATCAAGAGCAAACTCATGTCCATAGTTGGTTCTATTGTCGTTAGACTTTAATGCTTCTGCTATTTCTCCATCCGTTTTAGTACCAAGTTGATTAATTCTATTACGAATATTATTGATGTATTCTTGTTGGTTTAATTTTGGTGCATTAGGGTTTTCCATTCTAATAAGCTATAAAAATATAAATCAGACTATTCTACCTTCAATTTAATACTTTGAGTCACGGGTGGATGATCTGAAAATTCTAGTGTTACGAATATTTCATACAGACCAGGGATGTCATACTTCATAGTCGTTTCAGTAAACTCTCTCGCTTGTCCATTGAGTTTCTTACCATTACCGAAGTCCCAACTCACAGACGTCACTTTACCATCTACTTGCAGAGCAAAATCGATAGTATCTCCTGCTTGAGCAAGTTGTGCCGGATGCGATGGCATAAGTATTTCAAATGATTTTATCTGTCTTTTTACGATAATTTTTTCAGCGAATACAATAGTTTGAGTGAGTCCTTTCTTTGTTTTTACAGTTACTGAAGGTTGGAATTCACCACTTTCTTTTTTGATATCAAACTTATAAGTATGAGTAATTTTACCTACTGAAGTATTTTTCCTTACTTCACCATCTCCAAAATCTCGAGTAAAGTATACTACTTCATCATTGGGATCGTTCAATTTTGTAATACTTGCATCAAATTCTACAATAAGTGGATCAAAACCTACTGTTTTAGTAGCTTTTAACTGTCCAACTAAATTCTTTCTTTCTAACTTCACAGTATATAGTTTTCATGCAGATTTTCAGTTATTATCAGACATTGCTACTCTAATTTCTTTTTCAGTTTCACTATCAATTTTGAAAACATATTCATTTTCTTTAGTAGGATTTTTGAGTACATTATTCTCAAATACTGTGATCTGAGGATTGTTAACAGCTGGTACTATCTTATCAATACTCAATTTTAATGTCGTAGGTATGTCAGACAAAATAATAGTATCTCCTTCTACTCTTTGATCTCACGAAGCTCCCAATGCTTTGTAAGCTGAATCATTTGGTCCTATTACTGAAATAGAATTTATAAAGCTGTAAGAATTGTATCCAATATCCAATAAACTCTTTGCTTCACATGATCCTCTTTTCCCTTCAGTGGTATTAAAATACCCTCTTACTCTGTATGATTTTCCACTTGGGAAATCATATTGGAATCTAGCACTTGCTCCTTTTAAACTTCTCACAATTTCATCAGTCTGATTATCTATAACATCAACACTATAATCAGAAATATCAGTTCCACCATCATCAACTCTCACTGCAATTTCGTATTTATTATTTCCAAGTGGATTTGTCTCCAGAGTACAAGGTGGCACGTCTCCTGCATTTACACGGAATCTTGTAAGATACCATATTTGGCTTGTAATACCTGGTATATTGAGAGGTATACTAAAATATGAATTATAAAGTTTAGCTTCATCAAAGTAATAGGTAAAGTTTACTCTATTTTGTTTATCAGTAGCTCCATCGCCATTGATATCTCGCGTAATCTGAATATTTGGAATATTCAAATCAGTGAATATTTTTTGAGCATCAATAAGAACTTTCACTGGAGCAGTTCCCAAAATTACTTCATTTTTATTATCATTGAGCGATCGTTCAGCATTGTCTACATTGAAATCAAAGTCTGTAGCAATATCGATTGTCGCAGCTTTATCAATTGATTGGCTGATTTCCACACCTTGTTGGGCATCAAAGTAAGTATAATTCATCTTCACATTGTACTGCCCCTTTTTGAGATAAAGACATGAACCTTGGAAGAAGAATTGGGTACTAATTTGATTGGGATCATTACTGAAAGTCTGACCATTTCCACAATCTATAGAAAGTTTGGTAAGTTGTAGATTTAAAAGACCAAGGCTTTGTGCGATCTGTCTATTGAGTTGCATATCCATATACGTTGGAGCAATGAGTGGTAATCCTTGAGTCCCTATCCAGAGTCTAGAGTAAGGTAAGCTTGGATCTCCATCATCAAACTTCTTTACTTGTATATGAGGTATAATCATATCGTTTGTGTTGTAGGTTTGTTCTTCACTAATTGCATTGATGGTAGTATAACTCACAAGTCCTAGTCCTATAGAACCAAAAAGTAATACAAGCCCTCATACCAGTCCCACTATATATCTAACTCTAGATCCCGTTTTTGTAGTAAAGAATCTGTAACCATTGAGGGCTGCAAATCCAAATCATACAAAGAATAATAATCAGAAAAGGAGAAGAGTAAAAATAAGTAATACAGATTTTACCGTACTAATATCCAATCCAAGGTTTGACAATGAAGAGGGGTTATTGATCGCAATATACAATCAGACAATTACTAAGATTATAAATAATCAGAAAAATATACCGCAACCAATAGCAAAAGTTTTGAATGAAATCTTAGTACCCTGTTTCGCTATGATTTGTGGCGCTGCTACTTTTGGTGTTGGTATTACTGTAGGGACAGAAGCTGTAGTAGTTGTTGATTTATCTTCTACAAGCTTATCGATTGAAATTGGAACACTTTGTTGTGGTTTACTTTCCGCAACAGGAGTCTCTTCTGGTATTGGAGTAGGAGTTTTTTTTGGCTTCGGGTTAAAGAAAGGATCCAATCATGCTGTAGTATCTGACATAAGGATTTTTGAAGAAATTATAAATAATAGTCTATTATAATCATAAAGCATGAATAAGTCAAAAAATCAAGGGAAAAATGTATGTTTTACGAAACTCTTGAAAGTCGATAGAGAAAATCTACTCTTTAGCTAGTATTTAACTTGTCTTTTACTCATGAAAATCCCACTTGTAACGCCAGCTTGGTTCGTAAGAAAAACATACGGATGGGGCCGAACACCTGCAACTCGACAATGATGGTTGTTTACATGAGCAATTTTAGCAGGTATTATCTGGTTTGCTTCTACGATGTCCACACAGGATTTCAATATTCCTGCAGTAAGAAATCACTATATCTTAGGTATGTCACTATTGATATTATCCTTACTTTTAGTATCTTATCTTACTTGAGAAAAGCCTAGATGGCAGTGGGGCAAAAAAAATAAAAACATAAAAGATTCTCAAGATTCCTAATGTTAGCATAATATGTCTTTCCTTGCTTTGATTAAACAAATTCCTATTATTCAATTTTACTTTAAACTAAGAAAATGAAAAAATATTGAGTTATTTTTGATATGGATGGAGTAATATCAGATACACAAAAATATCACGGAGAAGTAGAGTTAGAAATTTTAAAATCATATGGAATATCCACTATATCTCCTGATAATATAACAACAATCACAATAGATTGGATAGGAGCTAATTTCGCTGGAGTTCAGCCCAAAGAGTGGATGAAAAAACTTTTTGATATACATAATAAAATAGATCAATTTGATATACATAAAATAGAAGCTGAAAAAAATAATTTACTTCTAGATAAATATCAATGATGAGCTTCTATTAATTTTGTAGCATGAGCGTGAAATTTAATTAATATCTTAAGTTGATCTTGAAAATTTATACTTGCTGTCGTTACAGCTTCCACCAGAAATTGCATGCTAGAAGTTCTCAATACTTTGGATATTGTTAATAAATTTGATGAATTAATAAGCATATATGATAATGACCCTAAGACTAATGAACCCTACATCTCCAAGTGAGATCCTGATGTATATAAAAATATCGTAGAAAAATATGACTTGGATAATTTTGTAATGATAGAAGACGGAGCAACTGGCATGAATGGAGCCATAAAAGCTGGATGAAAAGCTATCGCAGTATTAGGAGAAAATAACAGTAGCAAGTTTCCTCAGACAGTCTCTCAGCACAAAGATTTAAGCACATTGTGAGTAGAAGAGATAGTAGAAATATTGAATAATAATTAAATAATAATTGCCCTCATTTTACAATTTTACACTCATTCCATGTTAATTAAAGATATCACAGAAACTCAAGTAGGACAACAAATAACTCTCAATGGATGGATACAGACCATCAGATCATCAGGTAAATTATGCTTTTTGGAATTGCGTGATGGATCAGATTATATTCAATGTGTAGCTGAAATTAACTCTCTTGGGGAAGATAAATTTAAGGAATTGGAATCTTGCGGGATTGAAAGTTCTTTACAAATCTCAGGTACAGTTTCAAAACATCCTAAGAAAGAAGAATTTGAGTTACAAGTTTCAGATTATAGTATCTATACAAAAACAAACGATTATATTTTTGGTACGAAAGACGATCATGGTCCAGAATTTTTGTTTGATAATAGACATCTGTATCTCAGAGCAAAATCTCAAATCGCTATTCAAAAAATAAGAAATACAATTATCTATGCTACCTATGACTGGATGAGAGATAATGGATTTACTAAAATTGATGCTCCTATTTTCACACCAAATGCAGCAGAAGGAACTACGGAACTTTATGAAGTAGAACACGTAAATGGAGAAAAAATGTATCTGAGTCAGACAGGTCAATTATATATTGAAGCAGCTATGTTTGGTGTAGGTCGTGTGTTCGATTTTGGTCCTGTTTTCCGTGCTGAAAAAAGTAAAACAAGAAGACATCTCAATGAATTTTGGATGATGGATGCAGAGATTCCATTCATTCAACAAGAAGAGAACATGCAGATTCAAGAAGATTTACTCAAATATCTTATATCTAAAGTATTAGAAATAAACGGAAAAGAATTCGCTGTATTAGCAAGAGATACGAAAGCACTTGAAGATATCGTAAATAAACCATGGTTGAGAATGACTCATCAAGAATTTATAACTGATCTTCAATCGAAAGGATTCGATGTAAAACAAGGTGACGATATCGGTTCAGACACAGAAATGCAATATATGGAAATGATAGATACACCAATTTTCTTAACTCACTTCCCTATGGGAATAAAAGCATTTTACACAAAGGAAGACCCAAATATGCCTGGATACGCACTTTGTAGTGACTTACTCGCACCAGAAGGATGTGGAGAAATTGTAGGATCAAGTACCAGAGATGATGATTATAATATCTTACTTCAGAAGATAAAAGACCATGGGCTGGATCCCGCTACCTTTGAGTGGTACTTAGATTTGAGAAAATATGGAAGTGTTCCTCATGCAGGATTTGGATATGGACTAGAGAGATTGGTAAGATGGTTTTGTGGTCTACATCATATTCGTGAGACTATACCTTTCCCAAGATATGCAAATAGAATTACTCCTTAATTTTTATGTTTAAACACTAAATTTTAAATGGCCGCACCCTCTAGATTATCTTTACGAGAAACTATAAAAAGTGATGCAGTTCTGCTATTTAAAGCATTAATTGATAAACACACTCCCCTTTTTCCTAGACTTTTGATTATCCTACTAATAGTGTATGTTATTTCTCCGGTAGATATACTTCCAGATTGGATATTATTTTTGGGAATAGTTGATGATCTGATAGTAATAAGTTTATTGACCAAATGGATCAAAAAATTATTACCAAAAAAACTCAAAGATGAGTTTTCAGGAAAGGTTATTGAATGAGAAGTTATTAGAGAGCATACTTCAAAAAATTAACGACTATTGAGAAAGTCCAATAAGAACTCCATATCTTCTTTTTGTGCTTTCTTGTCGTCTTTATGAGGCAACAAGTGCCCTACTAGCGCTAAATCAAAGTATTTTTGTTTTGCTTCAGAACTATCTGCTCCACCTGGAACATTAAATCGAGAAACAATACTATCTCCATCCATTGTAAACTTTTTTCCATCGGTATAGTCCAAATTCACACCGTTTGGATTTTTTTGATTCTCATGAGTAGCACTATTTAACATGTTCATTACTCTAAATGCACTTGATATTTCACTTGCTGGCCATTTCATTAAACCACCAATTGAGACATTTTTTCCATCATAGCTAAATTTTGTCTGACAATCATAGCTTTTTAGATTAAATTCTGTTTTTCAAACCTGCTCCACTTGCAGATTTCATCTTTCAGATTTACGTGAAGAAAGAGAGAAGTTTCATTCAATATCTTTCTGAACGTCCTTAGCTATTGTATTTAATAAAACCAAAGTTGGGTTATTTTCTTTTTCAGCATTATTTAAGACAGCCAAAGGTTTTTGTTGTTCTGTTTGATCGTTTGATTCAATTCTTTCCATATTTAATCGCTAAAAATATAAAATATTTAATATCATTACAATAGTACTTATAATCATATTATTTGTCAAATTAATTCAGTAAATCAATGTTGTATTTCAATATCATTACCCTAGTGTTAAGGTGTTATATTTAATATTTTTTAAATTACGTATGACCGCTATACATAAGCTTATTCCCATAGACATAAGTATACTCAAGGAATTACCCAAAATTGCCAATAAATATAGACTTCCTAATACCAAAAAAGCAATCATCCAACTCTGTACTTCTGTATTGCCCTATATCGCATTATGGATTAGTATGTACTTTATGGTACAAGAATGGGGATGGTGACGAGGAATTGCTGTAGCAGTACTCAATGCATTTTTCTTAGTCAGAATATTTATTATTCAACATGATTGCTGACATCAGTCTTTCCTCTCTTCTCACAAAGCAAACAATCTTATCGGTAAAATATGTAGTTTTCTTACTTTCATACCCTATACTTATCGATCTGCAGGGCATAGCTTTCACCATAATCATGCCAATAAGTTACGAGAATTTCGCGATATAGGTGATCTGTATACTATGACTACACAAGAGTTTATGGATGCAAGTATATGGAAAAAGACGTGGTATATTATATTTCGTAGCCCTATTGTGATGTTTGGGATTATTCCCATTCGGTATATACTCTTCAATAATCGTTTACCTCTAGCTCGCCTACCAGAGAAAAAAAAACTTAATACGTCATTGATATCAAATAATCTGATTACTATAGTACTCTATGGAGGGATTGGATATTTCCTAGGTACCCATACACTTCTGTCTGTACAACTACCTATCTTGGTGATATTCGGTACTATCGCTATTTGGTTTTTCTATATCCAGCATCAGCATGAATTTGGCTATAAAGCACGAAAAGATAAACGAGAATACATTCGTTCTGCTGTGCAAGGAAGCACTTTTTATAATCTTCCTAAGCGAATGCATTGGCTAACAGGAAATATTGGATATCATCATATTCATCATCTCAATGCTGCTATTCCGAGTTATGAACTCGCAAATTGCTATAATAAAGAACCCTTATTGCAAGAAGTAGCTCAAAAGGTTGGGTTTTGGGAAAGTTTACGTTTTACCTGGTGTCACTTATGGGACGAACAACAGCAAAAGATGATTTCTTTCTGGAAATATTATAAAATATATGGTAAAGAAAAGTCTAAAATTTAATCTATCTGAGCAAAATTATTACTTGCTCAAGCTAGAACTTTACTTATTTCATTCACATGATTTAATTTATCATGGTTCACAGAATAATATACATTTTTTCAATCTTTAGTGGCTTCGACGAGTTTAGCTTTACGTAAAATACCAAGATGTAGAGAAACAACTGCCTGTTCTTGTCTGAGTTTTAAATATAATTTAGTGACATTGGTGTTTGGTTCTTCTGTAAGTAATTCTATAATTTGATGACGTAAAGGATTATCAAGCGCTCTCAATGTTAATACAGCTTTATTTAGCTTATTAAGCGATTCTGTATTAAAGTAAGATTGTTTTTTTTGTTTGTTTTTCAAAATAGTATCATAAAAAATTAAATAGGGAGTCATGATGCTCAAGGCTATAAACCATCTAAAGTGAAATGAGAAACTCGATTACTTTTGTTATAAAAATAATAATCTGATTATCCTGTCGTATATATAGATTATAGGCTGATATTCAAGTTTGATAATATAAAAAACCACCAAAGAAAATCCTCGGTGGTAGTTTTTGTACTTGTTAATTTAATTATTTAATAATTTTTTGGGTCGATCCCCTATTTACTTGTATAAAATATATTCCTTCTCCGAGACATGATAAGTCTATTTGTGAAGAAATATTATTTCTCTTGTAAAATACAGTAGCTCCGCATAAATTTCTAATCTTTACTTCTTTAGCTTCCGCTGAGAAATATAGTTTATCACCAAATGGATTCGGATAAATTGATAATTCTTTTTCATTCTTATTGTCACAGTATAAAACTGCCGAATTACTAAAATTATTATTAATATCCACGATCTTAAGCCTATAATAGGCATTAAAAAATTGCTTGTCAAGATATTCATACCTATCACCAGCATAACTCATTGTATTCAGAATTTGGAAATTTTTTCCATCCCAAGATTTTTCAATCTCAAAATGAGAAAAATTTTTCACATCAGTCACTTCCCAACTCAATAAATTACCTTCTTTGCTAGAACTAGCAACGAAAGACAATAAATTAAGCGGTAAAGGAATGTATGAATTTCCACATACTACATCAAAGTTCATTATATAAGATCCTACTGGACCTTCAAATTTTACAATATACTCTAGGTCTGCATTCCCATTGTTTTGGATACATAACGATCCAGTATAAAGTTCATTTGTAGTATAGCCTGTCGTAGCATTACCTGGAAATAATCCGCAGTTCAAACCTGCTGGTATATTACTACACCATCTAACGCCTGGAGATAAAATAAGATGAAATATCCTGTTGTCATCAACTGAGTTGATAGTCCCACAATATTCAATGGTCGGACATAAGTCATAAAAATCACCAATATTTATTTCTCCACCATTCAATGTCATACTTCCCGTATTCAAGCAATAAGAGGAATACGTGAATGATGAAAAATTTCCAGTTCCAGTGCATAACAAAGTAAAAGTCTGATTAGTCGCAGTATTATTATCAATACAAACTGGCCCTGCATGAGGTCCAGAGTAAGAAACCTCAGTTCCTGTGAAGGCAGAACCGTCACCTTTGTATACATACCAGCTCATTCCACTAACTGGAGGCATAACACAAATACTTTGTCCCGGAGCAATGCTCTGAAATACCCAATATCTATTATTTTGCCAGCTAGCAGTTTGTAATGTGTTGTATTCGCCACAAGTAGGAGTATTACTTCCTAGTTGGATGCTGCTATTAGGCCAATTAAATGCTTTTGCACCGAATGAACCTAATAAAAAAATTAAAATAAAAAAAATAATGTTAAAATTTTTCATTTTACGAGAATTTTATGTGTTAACTTCTATCATATAGCCCTAGAAGTATAGGCTTTAAAGAAATATTAAAGAACAAGTACATTTATTTTATACATAATTATCAAGCATTTACAAGTAGTTGAAAAATTCATAATAGAAATTGTTTATGTATTTTGTAAAGATAATCCGTTCACAATAACAACTATTAACATCAATTCTTTGAGTTATAGTCCGCGTATGTTTATAATAAGATTAAGAATTTTAATTAATAAGTTAAATATATGAAAATTATCTGAAACCTAAACTTTAAATCTTTTAAATCGTTCCAAAAACTTTTTTCAGTTATTATATGTTTAGCATTTTTGCTTAATAGTGTAGGAGCAAACAACGTTACATCAAGTTATTCTCCTGAAGAAATAAATACACTTTATAATCAGATAAAAAACGACAGTACGTTTCAAGAAAAATTAAAGTCTTTTCAAGAACAGGAACTCGCAAATTTAGCTTCTCAGACTTCTCTTACTGACTCAAATATTCAAGAAAGTCAGAAAGAAATAGGAGGAATGTACGAAGAACTTCAAAGTATACAACAACAGTTTGATACCATCAATACACAAAAGAAATTTATTGATAATAAAATAGATAATACAAAACAATCCATTCAGATCATCTTGGATCAAGCCAAAAAAACACAAAGCGAAACAAATGCTTTACTTAAACAAGTCTCAGATTATACTCACAAAATCAAAGATACTAAAGCAAAGATAGATCAATCAAATGCCGACAGAGAAAAAGCAAGAGCGATGGCTAGTAAGTTTCTTGATGTTTTGTATAAGATCACAAATGAGTTTTACACTGCAAATAGCGATATTGATGACATCAAACTTTTCCTCAAATCGGAAAATATTTCAAGTGATCTGAGTAATGGAGATCTCACACAAATGGTATCTTTGAGATATGAACAATTAATCGGTATCATAGATAAACAACAGACTGATCTCAAGGTTTTATTACGTTCTCTTGAAGATTCTCAGCTTGAATATAAAACTAAACTTGGAGAATATAGTAAAAAATTAGATATTCTGAATCAGCAAAAGGAATCTCTTGTGGAGTACATCAATATTTATGCTACCAGTAAAGACGATCTCAATGGAAAAGAAGCAGATCTTCAAAAAAGTAAAGCTGAATTATTAGCAAGTCTTCAACGTAAGATTGCTGAAAGTAATACATTTATACAAAGTAATAGTTATCTCAAACAAAAACTTGAAGCTGGAGAAATACATGAAGACAATGAACAATTCCTCTCTCGACCAGTCTATCCGGTTGAAAAAATTCAATCATCTTATAATACTATTGAATATGTAAAAAAATATGGAGAAACCAATAAAGGTATTGATATTATCGTACCGCAATCCACAACAGTATACTCTCCTGCTGATGGATATGTGTATGATGTAAAAAATCCTGATGGCGTTTCGCTTAGTTATATCATTATCATTCATCAATATGGTTACAGCACGCTCCTCACTAGCCTCAATGAAATCGGAGTAGTAAAAGGTCAATATGTGAGTCGTGGACAAATTCTTGGAACTAGCGGTGGTGAACCTGGTACTAAGGGAGCAGGTTTTGGAAGCGCATGACCAAGAATTCATCTTGAAATTTTTAAAGACGCGATTCCTGTTTCTGTCTTTGAACATACAGATCTCAGTTCAGTTAAAGACACGAATGCCTTACCAACACAATTTGGAATCAAAGTACTCAAAGATAAACTAAAAAGAAAAATTGATCTTTCTACAGTATCATTCATCCAATGAGATACACTCGAGGAAAGAACAAAAAACTATATTCAGAAATATGGTAATGCTCCTTTCAACAGTATTACTGTGTGGCAACAGGCAGCAGCAGAGCACAAAGTACCACTTGAAATGGGTGTATGTATCGCTGTCGCAGAAACATCTTTCGGGAGAGCTTTTGCAAGTCCATGGAATGTAGGAAATGTAGGAAATAATGATAGAGGCGACAGAGCATGATTTTCAGGACCAGTTGAGTGAGCGAGTACAATTTATTACGCGCTCGAAAATAAGTATTTAGGTAAATATCCAACTCTAGATAAACTCTCATGATATGGTAATAACTCAGGCCCAATATACGCTTCATCACCTATCAATCGACAAACTAATATTACAAAATGTCTTACTGAAATTCATGGATATTGGATACCCGATGATTGGCCCGTAAGACTCTATAAAGCTAACTAAAAAGCCAACTACGAAGATAAACATATTTGTCAATCAAATATGTTTTTTCTTATCATAAAACCCTAGAAAAAAGATGCCAAAATGGTATATATAAGAATGTAAATAAGACTGCTTTTCTACCCACTTTGTCAGCCTTTGAAATTCCAATTTATGAACAACAAATTATTCATATATTTTCGTAGTTTTTTTTCATTTTCTAGGTTTTTTTTATTCCTCAAGTACTGTATAGTATTTGTTTTTTCTTTGTTCCTTATTGGGGATAGTTTAGTTAATAATCAGATTATTCAGATTATAGATGATCTCAATGCAAAAAATAAATTATCTGATTCATTTGTCGCTTTGACGGAAAAGGTTTTGGAGACCCCTAAGGTGTATGCTGTTATCATACCGTGATGTATAGTAAATAATCCAAACAATGATGTTTGG
>ERZ724516.277-NODE-277-length-32215-cov-7.457121_pt1 | contig 32215 bp, 42 predicted proteins | sample MGYA00376049_ERZ724516 | MGnify/ENA primary metagenome ERZ724516 (study PRJEB28724, sample SAMN07190886) | activated sludge metagenome | isolation source: activated sludge of sewage treatment plant in Hong Hong | place: USA: Christiansburg, Virginia | collected... | reverse complement strand
ACCTGCTCGGTCCCGCGCGCCTTGATCGCGCCGAGATCGAGGCCATCGATTGTCTGGGCAAGCGCCGCCGAGACTGCGGCAAGCGCGAGGAACCCCGCCATACCGGCAAGCGTGGGCCGAGGAAGGTTCCGGATCATGGTGCGCGCACTCCTCACAGCATGCAACAGTTGCGCTTGCGCCAGACGAGGTAACCAAAGTCCTCGCCCTTCACCGGGAAGGACTTGCCGGTGTGCGGAATGATCGTGGTCGCGCCGATGGGCGCGCAGGCGTAGCGGCCCTTCACTGTCGAGATGGGATTGGTCATCTGCAGCCGGTATTGCTGCTTGCGCATCACCGGCATCAGGTACTTGTGGCACAGCGCCTTCGAACCCATCGTCCCCCAGGCGAGCGCCTGGCGGTGAACCTTGTAGAGCATGCGTTCGGCGACGAGCCGCGAGGCCTGGACCGGGGTCACATGGGCCGGGACATGACCGTTCAGCGGGTACATCGAGCCGTTGCAGCCCGCGCACCAGAACATCTGGTCGATCGGCAGTTTCGCGGTGGAAGCCACGCAATCCGCAGCGCAGGCCGCCGTGGCAATCGGATTGGCGAAAAGCGCGACTTCAGGATTGAGGATCGAGGTCAGCGCCGAATCCTGCCACAGCGGATCGAGCTCGGTCACATAGGCAACGTCGAAGGTCGTCTGCTCGAAACAGAGAAAATCGGTGAGGATCTCCATCCAGTAGAGCAGCGGGTAGATGTAGTAGTGCGACTGCCACTGCGAGCTGTTCTGGGTCTTACCGCCGACCTGGCTGCGCCCCTGGACATGGCCGTTGCCGATATCGAAGCCCGGGTTGAGGCTGATCCCGCCAAGATTGGGGAAGCACCAGGCCTTGTTGGTGACATCGATCAGCCGCACCGGCTCCCAGAACCCGACCGAGATGCCGATGCGCGGAATGGGCGAGCCGCAGGCACACAGCGGAAAGGTCGGGTTCTTGGGGTCGGGGCGCGAGCCCTTCCAGATCGAGAGGCCGCCGATCGACAGCGGAAACAGGCACGACCAGCAGACATCGGTGATCGGATTGACGAACTTGCCGTGGCAGGTGACCGATGCCGCGCGCGCGGGGCTTGGGCCTGCGAAGACCATGGCCAGGACGGCGAGCGTCATGACGAAGACTTTGCGCAGCGCCTTCATGCCCCCTCCCCCCTCACCAAGGCTTCGTCCGCTCGGATCTTGGCGCGGAAGTAGAACAGGCCATGGATCGGCGCGGCGAGGCACAGTACCGCCGCGACCAGCGCACCTTTCGGGCCAAGCAGCGCGAGGAGCACTTGCAGCCCGAGCACCGCGCCCGCGAGGCTGGCGCAGAGCGCCATCCAGACAAGCCGCATGATCCTGAGCCCGCGCGTTTCGGGCGCAGCCTGCGGGGTCAGCATGGCGATGAGCAGAGGGTGCTTCATGTCGCCGGCCCTCCCCTGGGACCTGGCGCGGCTCGCACCAGCGGGATCTCAGCAACTTTGAGCGCGTCACCGGACTGGCTCACCACCGCCGGCGTGTGGCGGATGCCGATGCGGGCGACGAGCATGCCGCCCTGGTCGAAATAGAGCCGGCGCTGGCGGGGCTTCATCTCATCGAAGGGCGAGCCCGAGACAAATACGATCTTGGCCTTGAGATCGCTCCAGCTGCGCATCGCCCAGTCGACTTCGGCGGCATTGTTACCGTCGACGAACACCAGATCCTGGCGCAGTTGCACCAAACCCAGCGGATTGACCCTGGTGCCGCGCGCGGCGATCAGGTTGCCCTTGGTGTCATGAATGTCGTCTTCGGTGACGATCGAGGGATCGAACAGCCATTCGCGCCGCACTGTCGCCGCCGAGAGCCCTTCGACCGGTTTTGGTCGCCGCACGCTGTCCACCGCCTGGTTTTGCATCTGGCGCTGGAGCGCCGCGATCCCGCCCGAGGCCTCGAGCGCGCGCAGCTTTGCCTCGATCGTGGTCAGGAGATCGGTTTCGATAATCGGAAAGGTCTCGCCCATCTGGCCGTGGTCGGCGGCGTGCAAATGTGCGGCGATCGGCCATCCGGTCATGGCAGCAAGGCAGGCGCCGAAGGCGAAGAGGCGGGCCCTGGTCACAGGATCGCGTCCCCGGTGCCGATGATGCGGGCCCGGCAGACAAAACCGATGTCGGCATAACGGCTGTCGAGACCGTCACTATGCGCCGTACCAAGGTAGTAGCAGTGCTCCGGGATGCGCCCGGTGGGGCCCGGGACGAGCACCTCGCCGCGCTTGGTACGAGGTTTGAGCCGGGCTACCTCCGCCCCGTTGATCAAGACCGCATTGCCCTCGCGGGTGACGAAATCACCGGGCATGCCGTAAACCCGCTTGGCGAACGGCGGCGATTTTGGCCCGAAATGCGCGGTGATGATCGGGGTCACCGGCGGCGTGAACACGACAAAATCGCCGCGTTGAGGTCGGCGGTGCTTGTCTATGAAGAACGCCCAATTGGGCAGCGACTCGGTCGTGTTGATCAGGATTGCATGATCATCGCGCCAGGCGCTGAGCCAGGCAGTTGCCGCGAGTAGCCAGGCGAGACCCCCGATCGCAAACCAGCGCTGCGCCTGCGGCGAGATCTCAGTAGCCGGGGCCACGGCCCTGCCCCCCTGCCAGCGCAGCTTGCGGCGCTGCTGGCCCAGCCATCGCCGAGCGCATCGCGCCCATCACATCGTTCGCAGCCTGGTTGGGATTGAGCGAGGCTGGCTGCGGCATGCGGACCTTGGTGTAGACTTCTTTGCGCAGGCTCGCGGTGATGTCGGGAACATTGCCGGCGAGCACCGCCTCACCGACCAGCACAATCTGGCCGCGCTGCCCACGCGCCTCGAGGTTGCGCTGGATTTCGGCCATGAATGCCCGCGTCTCGGCGGTGACCTGTTCGGGCGGCGTTGCCGAGCGTGCCTGGGCCTGGACATATTCGCCGACAATTGCTGAAAGCTGGACCCGCGCAATTGGCGGTATGACATCATCGGCCATCAGTTTTTTGGTGACCCAGGCGCCCCAGAGGCCGGCGGCAACGAGGCCGCCAACCAGCGCCACCGGCATCCAGCCCATCCTGCGCGGCGGCGCGGTAGGGCTGACATCGGCTTGACCCGCGGGGGTCTGCAGCCCAGACTTATCCTCGAACAGGGGGCCGTCGCCTGCCGTCGCATCGCCAGATGCGAGCCTATTCCTGGCCATCGGCCTTCTCCTTTATCTGGTTCACAAGATCGGTGAGCGCGCGGCGGCGGAAAAAGCCCACGGCGACGAACAGTCCTGCGCTCCACGCCCAGAACAGCGCGCGGAACCCATCCTGGCGTTCGGCCCCTGCCGCGATGTAGCGCGCGGCGAAGTTGCCGAGATGAAGCATGGTGCCCGCGAAAGTGAACTGGCCGAGCACCGCGAAGAATGCCGCCCAGAGGCCGATCACACAGGCCGCAGTGACGGTCAGCCATCCCGAAAGGCGCAGTGCGGCATAGCAGGCGTCCTGGAGCTTGCTCGGGGCTGGCCTTGGCAGGCGGCGAGGCGCGCTCATGCTCATTCGGCGGCTTCCATGAATTCGCCCTCATGAAAATCGGGCGCACCGGGCGCGGGCGGCACAAAATCGGGAAAGGCAACGCGCTCGATCGCGTCGGGCAACGCCATGCCGCCCTTCACCAGTTCCTCGATCTTCGAGAAGACGCGCGGGCTCGAGGAATAGAGCGTCGCCGAATAGGGATCGAGCACCAGGCGTCCGACCGCGAGCGTCTCTGGCCCCTTGATCAGCACGTCGGAGTATTCGGTGCCGCTCCGCTTCAGCGAACGCAGCAGGGTTTCGGTATAACGGTCCATCTCGAAACGCTGGTGCTTGGCGAGGTCGCTCACCGTCTCTTCCTTCTGCTGGAGCACGACCGACCAGTCGGAATTCTCGAGCGCGGCGAGCGAACCTTCGGACTTGTAGAAGTCATTGAGCGACTGCGTCGCGGTGATGAGCGAGCCGCCATATTTGCGGCAGGTGCGGGCATAGGTCTCGATCGCCTGGCCCATCTGTCCGCCGCCCAGGAGCTGCCAGGCCTCGTCGATCATTGTGAGCTTGGGCACCGAGCGGTCGAGATCGCGCATGACGCGCAATGTGAGGAACATGAGCGCGGTGAGCGCCACCGAGCGCAGCTCGGGTTTCGAGGACAGGTCCGACAGCTCGAACACCGTGAGCCCGGCGGAAAGGTCGATCGAGCAGGCGCCTTCGAAGAAGCGGCCGTAAGTCCCGCCAGTAAGGAACGGCGCCATGGCATCGGCAAGGTCGCCGGCGAACGGCGAGGACAGGGCGCGCAAGGCGGCCGCGACATCATCGATCGTCCCTTCACGCTGTTTGGCCCGCCAGACCGCGCTCACTGCGGAATCGATGAGGCCGCGCTCGGTGTCGGACAGGCGGTCCTGCTGGCGGGCCATCTGGCCGACAATGGCTTTGAGCATCGCGAGGCATTCGACCTCGTAGTCCTCGCCGTCCTCGTCGCTGGTCAGCGCCGCGACGTCGATCATGTCGAAGGGATTGAGCGAGAAGCCCGAGGACAGCTTGAACTCGACAAACGCCCCACCGAAGGCTTTGGCCATATGTTCGAACGAGCGTCCGTCATCGATAACGATGACCTTGGCCCCTGCCCCCGACATCGCCGCGCAGACATCCTGCAGGAACACCGACTTGCCAGAGCCCGACTTGCCGAAGACCGCGACGTTGTGGTTGCCGGCCGCATTCTGGAACGGCGACCAGAAGAAGGGCTGGCCGCGCCTGCCGATGAGCAGCACATGCGGGATGAGCCCGCCCATATGCTCGCCCTGAAGCGGGGCGATCGATGCGGCGGTCGTCGTCAGCATCGTCTTGAAGCGCTTCATTCGCCGCAGGTCCGCCGACAATCCGTTGGGAAACGAGAGCGGCATGGCCGCGAGCAATCCCATGACCTGAAGGTAGCGCTCGTCGATCAGGTCCCACCCGGCCCCCTTGTAGACCGACTTCACCATGCGCTCGTTGATGTCGCCCTTGCCGAGCGGCGAGAGCGCGCCGACGCCGTAATAGGCCTGACACAGCTTGCGGCCCTGACGGATCTGTCCTTGCACGTACTGCCATTCATCGCGCTGCTCGGAGAGCTGGGGGAGGAAGCGCGCCGATCGGCTGTCGGCCAGGCTCGTCGTGCGCATGACCTTGAGCCCGGTGCGCGAGGCGACTGCTTCATCGTCCTGGAAGGACAGACCAAGCACGGTCATGACGTTGCAGCCAAAGCGCAGCTTGTCGTTGACCATGTCGCCGATGATCTTCTGGACGTCCCACGGCGCCCATTGCTTGGGCAGGTGACGCACCGCGAAAAAGCGCCAGTCGAAGGTGTCGGGGACGACCTCGCCGATCACCGGGGCGCCGTCGATCTCCTCGCCGGTGGGGCGGAAGCGCTCGGTCTTGAGCACGATCCGGTCGGGCGTGACCTGGGTTTCGAGGTCGCGGCGGATGCACTGCACGTTGATCGGATCGAGCTCGGAATAGTGTTCGGGCCGATCGGCGTTGTCGACCGAAGGGCAGAGGAAATCGTCGAGGAAGGCGATGAGCTCAACGGGCCCCATAGCGCGCGCCGGGATCGAGAGCGCCTGGCAGGTGCCCATCAGGCTGTCGCGCACAGTCGAAAGCATGTCTGCGCCGATCGGGCTTCGCAGCGAAGCGCCCACGCTCAGGATCACCCGATGCGAGCGCACGAAGAAGGGCGCGTCCTTGGAGATCGACATCCACGCCCCGCGCCGCAGCCAGCGCGCGCGGTGCATTGCCGCGCGCCCATAGACACCCTTGGCAACCACCCGCGGCATGACCCAGTCGGCGATGCGCTCCCCGATCGACGGGCTTTGCCAGTGGATCAGCTGAATCTCGCAGCCCGAAGGCACGGCATCGGAGAGGAACTGCGTCAGGATCTCGCCGCTGCGCTCGTCCGCCCCCACCATCGGGGCGAGCTCGAGGATGAAACCGACAGACTCGGTGTTGATGAACATGCGGCTCTTGGCGTCGAAGCTGCGGTATGGGAGCCAGTTCGACAGCATCGGTGCGCCGAGCAGCGGGCGCTGCGCCTCGGGATGCGCCGCGTCGCCGAAAATCAGGGTGAGAAAGCTGTCCCAGAAGCTGCGGGCGGCCATGACGGGCCTACTCCTCGATCTTGCCGGAAAAACCGGCGGGCGGGTTGGCGACCTTGGGGGCAGGCGGGACCTGGCTTTGTGCCGCGCCTTGTGCCGCAGGTTGCGAGGCGGCCGGTTCTGCCGACCTTTCTAGTGGCGGCGATTGAACCGTGCCGACGCTGCCCGACGCCTTGGGGACCCGCGCAAGCTGCGCCTGGACTTCGGACTTGATGGCATCGACCGGCGACGCTGCGCGTCGCTCGGTGCCCCTTGCCCGGGCTTCGGCAACGAGCCTCGGGTCGGGCGGCCCGCCTTGTACCTGCGAGGCGACCAGAGCCTGGGTGGGGGCGTCCCTGAACTCCTGAGCGGTGTCATTCATCCCCGGCATTGGCGCAGTCATGGTGCCGGCCAGCGATGCAGGGATCGCAGCTGCGGCATCGCCGCGGCCCGCGAGCTGATCACCCGCATTGGGCTCGCCCGAGGACAACTGCATCCAGCCTCCCTGGTCGGCGACGGTATGGACAATGCGCGGTTCGTGCAGGTTGCCCGCACCATCGACAAAGGCGGGGAACACAACTTTCAGGACCCGGCGCTCGCGGTGGACGAGGCCTTCGCTGGCGGCCGCCAAGCGTCCGCGTCCGGCAGGTGCGAGGGCTGCGACTGAGGCTGGCCTCCGCGCCGATGGCTGAAAGTAAGGCCCGGCCGGACTCATTGGCCGTGCGTTCTGGATAACGGAAAGCGCCTGGTCATCGATCACGGTCGAGGGCGCGCAGGTGCCGCCCGGCGCATTGCACGAAAAACTGCCCTTGATGTTGCTGCCCAGGAAGGTGGTGCAGGCCGCCATCTGCGTCGCGGCAAGGCCAAGAACGGCGGCGCCCGCGACTTTCGAGCGCGGCAAAGCCTTGCGCCGGGCCGCCAGCGCGCCGAGCTTTCCGGCAAGCCGCCAGAAGGCGTGGGCAGCCTCGAGTGACATCGAAAGCGCCGACAGGCTCGCAAAGCCAGAGGATCGGCGCCAGGCACGCCGGCGCAAGTGACCGAGTTCCTGGGGCGCGAGGTCCCTGCCAGTGGCAGGGCCAAAGGCGGCGCGGATATCGGTCCACAGGGCGGTGGCTTCTGCGAGGCTCAGCCGCACATCGGGGATCGTCACTTGCCCGCGCGAGCGACGTCTGGCGGCGCGCTGGAATCCCGCAAACTGCAGCGCCGACAGCGAGGTCACGAGCGCGCTCCCTTGAGCCAGGTGATCAGGAATTCCTTCGGGCGGAACCCTTCGATCACTGCGCCGTCCGAGCGGACGATAACCGGGGTTCCGGCAATGCTGTTTTCACGCGCGAAGCGTTCGTTGGCATCGAGCGGCGAGGTGTCGCAAGGCCGCGTGTCGGCGATCGGCTCACCCGCATAGGCAGCCTTGACCGCGCGGCGGCGGTCGCGCGCGCAGAACACCTGGTTGGCGAGATCACGACTGCCGAGCACCGAGATCGGCCGCTCGATCACCCGCACGTTGAGGCTCTCGAGCACGCCTGAAAGCGCGCGGCAGTAGCCGCAGCGAAAGTCGCTGAAGACGGTGACGGTCTGACCCGATGGATTTCCCCAGACGATGCCGCCGGCCTCGGGCAGTGCGGCCAGGGACATCGTCCGGGGGGCCGCCTGCGCGGCAGCTGTGTTCACACCGCGCCTTGGCGATTCGACAGCTTCGGCCTCACGCCGGCTGCCTGCTGCACCGCCCACCAGCAGATCGGGATTGACCTCGAGCAGGCGCACAGCGGTCAGGTCCTGGCGGGTCTGCATGTCGTAGACCCGCCCGATCATCAGGTAGCGTGCCGTCTTGTCGACGTAGAACAGCTGCGAGCCTGCGGTCACTTCACAGACCCCGTCGACCACCTGGCAGTTGACGCGGGAGACCTGCGTGCGCGGCAGGCGCTCCTTGAGCAGGGCTGCGACTGACGTATCCTGCGGTGATGGCCTTGCGGGTGCCCCCTCGCTTGCCTGCGCCCAGACCAGCGATGCGCCGCTGCCGAGCGTCACGGCGGCAAGTGCCCAACCCATTTGGCGCAGGTGCAGTTGTTCAAGCTTCATGCGTTTTCTCCTCACCCGCTGATGAACACGCCTTCGAGGAAGACGATTTCGACATCGATCCCGGTCGGCATCTCGATAACGGGCTGATACTGCTCGGCCCGCTCGATCAGGTACTTGGAGACCATGTCAGCCGAGGTCGCGACGCCCTCGCCGAGCCCGCCTTCGAGGATCTCGCCCGCCCCGAGTTTCGGGCGCTGGCCGTTCACCGAGACATTGGTGCCTGTCATCAGCGAACTGGTGTTGGCCGAAAACCCGCGCCCGAACCCGCCGGCGAGCCCGGCGAGAAACGCCTGGCCGACAAGCGCGCCTTCGCGGCTCACCACCCGGCCCCGCACCCCGGTCTTGCCGCCGAAGGCGATAAAGCCCTTGACGTCGGAGACCGCGTAGCGCCCGCCCGGCTGCGGGCAGGTCATGCGCTGGAGTTTGACGTAGACCTTCTCCGAGGAGAGGTCGGCGCGGGCCGCACCGTTGACGAGGCAGCCGGCGATATTGGTCGTGAGCAGCCGGCCGTTTTCGTAGACAGAGCGCGCCGGTCCGGTAATCCGCAGCACGACTGGCAAGGGATCAGTCTGGCTCTCGACCCCCGCAATGGCATCGACCCCGACGATCACCTTGGCGACCGCGATCGAATTGGGCGGCAGATAATTTGCGCTGTCGGTAAAGACCGTATTGCCCTTGGGCACCGGTGTGCCGGTCCCGCTCGCGCCTTCGCTGAACGAAACCAGGCTCACTTCACTCCCGCGCATCGCCGGAAGACCTGCTGCCGAGGCTGCTGCCTGTCCGGCGGGTGTCGACGGCAGCGGTCCGCCAATCCGCGGAGCACCGGCGACCTGGTAGCTTGGCGGGCTGGTGCGTCCGTAAAGCGCATTTGGTCCAGCGCTCGCACCAACCGGCGATTGGCGCGCGGCATTCAGCGCTGCGCGCAGCTGCTCGTTTTCCGACTGGTAGGCCGACAATACGCGTTCGGTATCGGAGGAAATGGCCCCGCCCTGGCCCCCGCCTGAACCTTGCGCAGCTGCCAATTGCTGTTCGAGCTGGTCGGCGCGCTCGGCCCGGGAGGCGAGTGCACGCATGTTGTTGTTCATCGACATCATCTGCGCTTCGGACTGCGCGCGCCACTCCTTCTCGGCCATGTTCTTGTTGACCAGCTCGTCGACCGAGACGCCTTCGGCGGCTTGCCTGACCTCGGCATCGCTCGCCTTGCCGCTATCGTCGAAGATATAGAGCGAACCCGCCACCAGCGCGACGGCACCTGCCGAGCCGAGCAGCAGCATCTGCTTTTTCCGGGTCACCTCGTTGGCGGCGATGGCATCGCCAAGCGGTGAGGCATCTTCACCGCCGCCTGCATCGAGTGCCTTGGGTACTTTCCGGAATATCCTGCGCAGATCCATCACCGGCCTCCATTTTCCTGAATGAGGTAGACGGCCGTTTCCTGGCCTGCGGCGAGCTCGCTTACCGGCGTCATGAAGGCGACGGCGCCGCGCGCAGCGAGCATGTTCTCATTGAGCACCTGGGCTTCACGGCCAGAGTTGCGCACGCGCAGGATCAGGCCCTTGAGGTCCGCGCCGCGGTATTCGCCGACCTGCTGGACCTCGAGCTTGCCGACCGTGACCGGTTCGAGCACCGACTGACGGATGTCGAAGCCGTCCAGCACCTCGCTGCGGTACATGGCCTGGGCAAGCCGCACGGCCGCGTCTTCAGGCGAGGACCGCACCTCCCAGTCACGCGCCTGTTCGGCCTTGATCGCGGCATTGGCGATGAACACCTGCTCGGCGTCGCTCCCGCGCACCTGGCACACGAATTTGTAGACGAAGCCCTTGCGGGTCGTGCCGAAGAACGAGAGATTTGGCCGGACGAAGCCGTCGGGGACCGAGATATAGATGTCGCCGCGCACCGGCTCGTTGACGACCTTGAAGTCTTCGCTGGGGATTCCGGTCGTGATCTTCGACACCGAGGCAAACTGGTCGCCCGCGAGACTGATCCGGGTGAGGTCCTTGGCCGATGCCACGCAACTCACCGTGCCATTGTCGGCAGCCATCACATTCTGGTCGGCGAGCGCCGGCGATGCCAGGCACAGCGCGCCGAGACAAATGAGTGCCGCTCCCAGCGGTCGTCCGGAAACGGCATGGGGCCGTCCCGCCAACGCTGCGCCTGCCCCAATCGCGCCCCATCCCAGCCCTGCCATCATGGCTGCTCCCCCTTGTTGTCGTTTTCGGTGATCCGGCCGAACCCGGCGAGCTTCAGCGACACGCCAGAGTAGCTCCACACGAAGCGGAAGGTGCGCGCCTCGGCGGTCACTTCCTTCGACCCGACGACAGTGTGGAGCGTGCCGTTCACGTCGCTCGTGAGGGCGTCCGGATCGACGCTCAGCTTCTGGATCGTGAAGTATTGCGAGACGTTGGAACCGCTCTGCTCGCCCACCACCTTCATCAGTTCGGCCTTCATCCGGCCGTGCGTCCTGGGGTCGGTTATGCTGAGGATCGAATCCATCCAGTACTGGAGGTTCGAGGGCGAGCGGTTCAATGTCAGCAGCGCCGCATCACGCGTCACCAGCTCGAGATAGTCCTTGTCGACATGGCTCGATGTCAGCGTCAGCGGCCGCGCCAGCACGGGCTGCAGCACCACTTCGCGGTCGCGCTTCAGCGCGGTCAGCGTCAGCATCACCGAGACGCCGAACAGGACCAGGCAGGAACTCGCCAGCAGGTTGCGCTGCTTCAGCAGCCGCTGCGATTGCTGGTGCGTGATCGAGAGGTCCATATCAGCCCGCCATCAGTCGAAGATGCGAGGGCGGCGTTGCCTTCAGCCCCATGAAGGCACCGGGCAGGTACCAGTAGGCCGTATGAATGATCCACGAAACGGCACGTCCCGCCTTCAACTTGCGCAATCCCCACCAGGCCAGCACGCTTGAAATGAGCCCAATCAGAATATGTTGAGACAGGACGCCCCAGGCGAATGGCAGGATCATCGCGAGGAATTCATCGAGCGTCCAAAAGCCGATGAGCTCGGGATCATCGAGATGCGCCGGGACCGTGTATCTGTTCATGAGGCAGCACCGCCCTCCAGCCGTTCCGCGTTAAGCCTATTGAGGCGAGGCGGATCGGCGAACCCGGATCAGACCGTCGCGGTGACGGCAGCGGTGACGATCGGCACGCCCGTGCCCGCGCCGACACCGACGCCGACCGGAATTGCGACCTGGCCGAGGCTGAAGCGGCCCGAGGCGAGACCGACGATGCCGCCAGCAAGCGACAGCACGGTGATGATCTTGCCACCCGAGCCTTCAAGGAAGCCGGTGAAGCTGGAAAGCGCGGTGTTGAAGGTCGTGTCGGCACCCGCCATCGCGACTTCGCTGCCGAAAAGTGCGGCAACCGCGACCACGGCTGCTGCCTGCACAAGCGGCGCCCCTTTTCCTTTGAACTTGTCTTGCATCGCATCGTTCCCTTTCTCGAAACCGCCTCCGTCATCCAGGGGCATCTCGAAAGAACAGGTCTGCACCCCGCTCAGCAATTAACGATTGGTTTCTTGTGATCCGCGAATCGAAACATTTGCCGATTACAGATTCATTGTTGGCGTTGTTTGCCGGATCGGGAAATTAAGGGTTCTACATTGAGAATACCGGGTATCCCCGATTGAGATCGCAATACCCTAACAACGTGATTGGCATTCCCGGAACGGGAAAGTGGCCCGGCGAATCGCCTGCCCTAAAGGTCCGATTCGTAAAATTAACGATTCGGGGGCATTATGGTGGGAACAATGGAAAACCGGGCGCGAACTGAATGGCCAGTGGCACACGCAACATCCGGATGCTCATAAACCAGGATTGCTTCGCCTTCCTGGCCGATGCCATGTGCGAATATTCCAAGAAAACAACGAAATTTCAGAGCCTTCGCTCGACGGTGCAGCATGCCTGCGTGAGCACCAAATCACTCGCACTGGAGCGCGAGGATCTCGAACGTTTTATTGCCGAACATACATTCGACGGCAAGATCAGGGTCTGGCTCGAGGTAAAGCCAGACTGGCTCGCCGACTATGACGCGATCCGCCGAAAAATCGCGCAGATCAGCGGAAAACCAGTGCAGGACAAGGCGGTCATACCGTTCGTAGTCCACCTTGCGCAGGCCAGGGGCCTCTTTTGAACCATTTCGGATTGTACAAGGCAAACAACACGTTCACGTCTTGACACTCTATGGCATCCCATAGAGCAATTGGCTCGGGAGGGACGAGCCATGCCACACCGAACTGTGACACCCGAGACCGTGTTCCGGCCGAGGCCTGCCTCGACGAATGACTCGGTTTTCTCTTTCGGCGAACCATCACCGAGGCTTAGCGAGCAAGAGCAATACAAACGCCTGATTGACGACCAGGCTGCGAAGCAGAGCGTGCCGTTAGCGCATTTGGCCGACCGCCTCGTTATGGGGCGCCCCCGACTGCACAAGGTCATCCGGAAGAACCTGGCGCTCAAAGATGAACTCCGGGACCGGCTGTTCGAGGCACTCGGAATTGATTGCGTGCGCGCAAAGTTCTGCGTTGCTTTCCTGCACGATCACACGGTCTACGATGACCCTGACGTATTTCTGGTTTGTGAGGGTCTGAAAGGTTTCTACTGTGAAATCATTTCACGCCGCCGCGGCGAAATCCAGGTGGCGCTGCGCCCGCCGATCATCCACGAAGCCTTGGGCCGGGCCTATGAACTTCTCCTTTCCCACCAGGAGCGAGTCATGGAGAACGACCGGGCCCTTCAGGCGTGAAGCCAGAGGCTGTCCACGCCTGGACACAGCTTTACGCAGCCGTTGGCCTGCTTGCCGTCATCTGCGCAGGCTGTGCGGCTTTGAAAACAATCCTTGAACTGCGAAGTGGCGCCGTCACCGTCCCACTTACAACGTGGAAACAGAAGGTTCTCTGGGTTCCACGTCTCTGGTTACAGTTTCAGCTTAGCTATTTGAGCGGGTTCCCGTGCATCATGGGCATTGCCTTGCTTTATGCGCATTACATCGGGTTCGAAGCGTTCAATCCATCGTAGCGGACCAGCTCAATGCTACGGTAGCCTGATGCGATCACGGCCTTCATGGCCACATTTCCCCGAAATTCGGCATCGGTGGTTGCAACGCCCAGTCGCGCAAGTCGTGCCCAATTGGTGGTAATCGTGCGCACATAGTTTCGGGTTTCCGGAATGGCCGGCACGTAACCTCGTTGCAGAGCCCGTCGTTCCGGACCTGCATTGTAAGCGGCAAGTGCTAGGTCCACTCGTCCGAAACGGTCAAGCTGTTGACGCAGATACCGCGCACCTGCCCGCATGTTTGAAACTTTATTAAACGGATACGATAGCCCAAGAAGGCGGGCGGTTCCCGGCATGATCTGCATGATGCCCATTGCACCAGCACTGCTGATCACCCAGGATTTATGTCCGGACTCCTGCGTGATAACAGCGTCGAGCAGATTGGTCGGGAGGCCGAACTCGCAGGCTATAGCTGCGACCGTGTCGAAATTGAGTGCCCTGCGGCTCTCAATTTCCTTTGGCAACCACCAAGTCGGAGCGTAGCGAACACTTTCGCAGTTCTCGATGTTTCTTGCTCCGAGCCCGCGTTCATGTGCCTGCTGTATGATTGGCATCACCCCCCTATAAAGCCTTTGATCCACTTCAAAATTGCCACCAAACATTACAGTGCTAAGATTAGTCCCATCTGCCGGCGAAGTTCCACCCCAATGCTCCAGCCCACTCTGTTCGAGATGGGCTCGTAACGATAACTCGACGTCTCGCTTGGGAGAGCCATGCCGCAATTGAGGGTCAACCAGCTTTTGCTGCACGGCATGCAACTTTGCGAAATCCAAGATGTCGACTTCGCGCGCAGCGGCACTACCGCAGCAGCATGCCACTAAGCATAAATGAATCGCAGCTTTGGGTAATTTCACTGTGCACCCCGCATGGGCGCACTGAGCTAGTGGGTTTTGCGCATCGTTAAAGGATCAAACGAGGAACCTCGTGTCAAACGAAAAATCGCAAACAACGAACAATCGACGTAAGCATCCGCCGAGTACCGCGTTATGAACTGTTTCAGGCGGCGAGCGCGGTGTTCGACTTGCGCCAGTTCCATGCCAGCAGGTCGTCGAGGCGGGTGACGGGCTGTTCGGCGATGCGGGTGAGAACGTCTGCAAGCCAGGCCTGCGGATCGACGTTGTTGAGCTTGGCGGTACCGATCAGCGAGTACATGACGGCGGCGCGCTGGCCGCCGCGGTCGGAGCCGCAGAAGAGCCACGATTTACGACCAAGAGTCACGCCGCGTAGGGCGCGTTCGGCAGCATTGTTGGTAATGCAGACCCGGCCATCTTCGAGAAACCGGGCGAACGCCGGCCAACGGCGGAGCATGTAGTTGATGGCCTTGGCGAGATCGTGGTTGCGCGAAAGCCTGGCGAGCTGGGCATGCAGCCAAGCATGGAGATCAGCCATCAACGGTGCGCTGTGTTCCTGGCGGGCGGTGAGGCGCTCCTGGCTTGGCAGGCCGTTCACCCTACGCTCGATATCGAACAGGGCATCGAGCCGCTGCACCGCCTCGAGCGCGATCGGATAGATCTGCTCTGTTCGCTCGCCGCGGCTTTTCTTGCGTACTGCCCCCTCGACATCGGCCAACTCGAAAAACTTGCGCCGCGCGTGAGCGAAGCAACCGGCTTCGAACACGGGACCGGGCTGGCGGCCGTCGCGATAGAGCTCGCCATATCCGCCATAGGCGTCGGCCTGCAGGATGCCTGCCCAGGATACGAGATGGGCGCGCGGATGTTCGCCGCGCCGGTCGCGCGAGTAATGGAACAGCGCGGCAGGTGGTGCTGGTCCGCCGAACGGAGCATCGTCGCGCACATAAACCCATAATCGACCGGTATCAGTCTTGCCCTTGGCGAGAACCGGGACCGTCGTATCGTCGCCATGCAATCGCTCTGCGGCCAGGACATGGGCCTCGATCCGGCGATAGAGAGGCATCAGTGCGGCGCTTGCCGCACCGACCTGGTCAGCGAGTGTCGACAGGCTCAAGGGCACGCCCTCGCGAGCAAAGCGTTCGGCCTGCCGGTTGAGGGGCTGGTGTTGTCCGAACTTCTCGAACAGCAGCATGGCAAGGAAGCCCGGGCCCGCCCATCCACGCGGCACGACGTGGAATGGTGCTGGTGTGTCAATCGGCGTCCAAACGGGACCCCCGATCGGCGCCGAACAGGGACCCCCTTTGCGATAGTGCGATCCGTTGATGGGGGGCGCGGGTTTCGCTCTGCTGGTGGCGTAGGGAGGGCGTAGCCCGACCGGAGGCGCCAGCAGAGCGAAGGTCATTTCTGTCGGCTATCGGGGCGGATCAGCTGCGGTTCTTGAAGCGCCAACTGTCGTTGCCGGTCTCGACGATGTCGCAGTGATGGGTGATGCGGTCGAGCAGCGCGGTGGTCATCTTGGGATCGCCGAACACGGTGGGCCACTCGCCGAACGCCAGGTTGGTGGTGATGATTACCGAGGTCTGTTCGTAGAGCTTGCTGATCAGGTGGAACAGCAACTGGCCGCCTGAGCGGGCGAACGGCAGATAGCCCAGTTCATCGAGCACGACGAGCTCGAGACGGCTGAGCTGGGCGGCAAGCGCGCCGGCCTGCCGATACGCGCCTCCTCCTCGAGCCGTGTGACCAGGTCGATGGTGTTGAAGTAGCGGCCGCGGGCGCCGGCGCGCACGACGCTGGCGGTAATGGCGATGGCCAGATGCGTCTTTCCCGTACCCGTTCCTCCGACCAGCACGATATTGCGCCTGCCCGGCAGGAACGATCCGGCGTGCAACGAACGGACCAGCCCCTCGTTGGCCGGGGTGCCGTCGAACACGAACGCGTCGATGTCCTTCACCACCGGCAGCTTGGCGGCACTCATCCGGTACCGGATCGAGGCGGCGTGGCGGTGGGCGGCTTCGGCGCGCAGCAGATCAGTCAGGATCTCGGTGGTGGTGCGCTTGCGCTGCACGCCGGAGGTTACCGCCTCATCGAACGCGCCAACCATCCCCTTGAGGCCGAGCGCGCGCAATCGGCAATGGGCGGATGGTTGAGCTTCAGATCGACCACGACGTCGAGCGAGCGAACCGGCGGCGGCTCGCGTCGCCGCGACAGGATGTTGAGGATCACCTCGTCGCTGGCGGCACCCGCCTCCAGCGCTTCGCGCCTTCGACCGCATCCAGCCCGTCGGTCAGCACTGCCGCCAGCACACGCACGAACCGCCGGTCGGCCTCGTCGCCGGTGCCGAGCTTGCGACGCAGCCGGGCAAGCGCCGGTGGCAGGTTCCAGCCCTGGAGCGGCGCGCCGTTGCGCACTGGCGAGTTGCCGCGCGGACTTGATCCGCCGCGATTCCAGTGCAGCCCGCTGGGCTGACGAAGAATGCCGGACCAACTGGCAGAAAGTCATGGCAAGCGGTCCTGCCGCCGACATGCTGTTGGCGGTCCTGCCCGGTGCAGGGAGTGGCAAGCCCTCGCTAACGATGACGAAGCAACGGGCATCGGGAGTCCGCTGGGCTGGAAGAGCAAATCCTCCTGCGCTGGCGACCGGAACACTGGGGCAGCTGGAAGTCGCGATAGGGGGAAGCAGCGCGCCCGCCACTGTCTCTGTAAACTGGGCAAAGGTGGGCGGAGAAATCCCCTACGACATCGCCGGAGCCCTGCGCCTGCGCCAGATCGCCATCACCGAAATGTCCTGCGAAAAGATCGGGGCTGGTGCGGGATCGCGCACTTATGCCGGGACATCGCCGGAAGGAGTGCCGTTCACCCTGACCGTCGACCAGCAGACCGCACCACTGGGGCACATGCAAAGCTATTACACCGCCACTATCCACCTGGAAGAAGGACATCCGCCGCGCGGTTCGACGGCAGGCTGCGATTTCTGACGATTGCGCGAATAGCAGTGGATTTTGCCGGTCAAGGCATGACCACACGATCAGCCGAGCATCGCATGGCAGCGCGCCCGCCAGGACGCCGATAGCTGAGGCAGCCCGGCAAGTTCAGCGATATCATCGCGCCGCGTCGGCGCCTTGCCGATCAGGATGCGGAAGGTCCGCGCGACGGTCCAGTCAGGATGACAGCGTTCCACCAACCTGATGATGTCGCCCGCAGCGACCATTCCCGGCTCGATCACCCGGTAGTACCAACCGCAGCGTCCGGTTTTGACCACGCGATCGACCATCGCCGGATCGCCGAAACGGTGGCCCAGTTTCCAGCAGGGCTGGCGACCCTGACTGATTTCGACCAGAGCCGTGCCCATACGGAAGCGGTCGCCGATACAGACAGTTTCCTCGCGCCACCCCAGCGTCGATATGTTTTCCCCGAATGCGCCCGGCTCGCTGAAGGCCGCCGTCAGTCCCGGCCGTTCGGCGATCCATGCCGGGTAATGATCGATGGCATAGTGATGGACCGCCTTGTCCACGCCGCCATGGTGGACAAGGTCGGCCTGCTCGTCCCCCTCGAGGCCAAGCAAGGTGACTTCCACCCGGTCGGTGCGGATCGCTTTGGCATAACCGCTCGGCTCGCCCATGGGGCCAAATGGCGCGACTCGCCCCGACAGCACCCCCCTGATCCTTGTTTCCATGCTGCCTTGTCCTTTCCCGGCACCGCTTAGACGAAGCGGAACGTAAGCACGAGCACGTCCCGGTGTGCCTCGCGCCCGGGGAGCAGGCTGGAAATCGGCGTCACCCCATGCCGCACCCGCCGATCATCGATGAACACCGCATCCAGCGGATTGGTGAGCGTGAATTCGGTCATATCCTTTTCGCCATCAATCGCGATACGGGTCGATCCGGCTTCCACATTGTAGCGCTCGATCAGGAATACACCGACCCGATCGACACCGTCCCGGTGCATGCCTTCGGGCGTGGGGTACCCGGGAGTCTCTCCCGCCTCGATCCGGAACTGATGAACCTCGATCTCGCAAGGTACGTCCGCCAGCGCAAAAACGTCGCGGCACAACGCAAGCAAGGTACGAAAGGTTTCGCTGCCGAGCACCTCGGGCTGCACTTGCGCGAACCAGCGCTCGATCCCGCCGTTGAGCGAGTTGTAGTCGCGGCTCTGGTAATGCGGACGTGGCGGCAAGGTGCGAACTTCACCATCGGTCAGCGCCAGAACGGCATGACGCCTGCGCCGGTAACGCCCGCCATCTGCCATGTAGCGATCATCACCCAGCGCGGACCAGCTTCTGCCGAAAGCATCCCATTCGGGCCCGTGCACGATCCCGGTCAGCGCACGCACCTGCCTCCCTGAAAGCGCGGCCCAGCCCTGGCTGGCGATCATGGCGCCAATGCGTCCGGGTTCCTCATTCGCCATGTCCTGTCAGCTGCAATCGCCTCCTGCCCGGCAGGTCTCGCCATACGGCTGCTGCCCATCGCTGCTGGCCACAACCTCTGCGCCTTCGGCCAGCAGCATCGCGATCCGCGCGCCAAGCGCAAGATCCGGCTCGTGCCCGAAACTGCTGTGCCGCAGGCGTCCCTGCCGGTCGATCAGGACCAGCGACGGCGTGCCGCGCAAGTTGTAGCGCTGCATGGTGATCGGCATCCCAGCCGGATCGTCATGGGCATCGAAGCCGACAGGAAACCCGATCCGGTATTCGTGGAGGAACGCTTCGAGCGCTACCGGCATCATCGCCGCGTGATGCTCGAACACCGTGTGCAGGGCGACGACCGCGACATCCTCTCGGGCGAAAGTCTGTTCCACCCGCTGCAATTGCGGCAGGCCATTCGCGACGCAGCCCGGGCACAGCATCTGGAACGTGCCCAGCACGACAATCCGGCCGCGCAAGTCCGCAAGCGTCAGCGGCGGGCTGTTGAACCACTGGCTGGTCACCCATTCGGGGGCGAGTTGATCGAGCATCAGTCGTGTCTCTTCAAAGGGGCGGGCTCCGTCAGCACGAAAGCCCGCCCGGTCTGGTCAGGTGCGATCAGCCCACGCCCTTCACTGCCGCCATCGACGCACCGAAGTTGATGTGGAAGGGCTGGCCGTCGATCACATAGGCTGGGACCGACTGAACCCCGGCAGCTTCCGCCTCGGCAATCCGGTCCGGGGCCGTGTTGAAATCCACGATCTCGACATCATAACGCGCCGGATCGAGCGCCTGGCCCAGCGCCTGTTCAACCGATACGCACACGCTGCATCCGGCGTGATAGAAGGTTGCCTTGGGCTTCATGATAGGACTCCTAATATTCTAGGGCGCAAAAGACGCTGCGCCCGACGCGTGCCCTCACCCCGAGGGAATGGTCAGCATCAGCCCGTCGCTTCGTGCTCCGGGCAGTTCACCCTGAGGTCGGCGGGCTGGAGCGGCTGATTGACCAAACTGCAAAAATGTCCGCCTGCCCCGTCAGCTTCGGACACAAAATAGCGGCAAGTCACGCACAGACGCTGAGGTGCGATCCGACCGGCCTGCTGCAAGCGGACGATAGTGCTGATGACGATGCCGTGCAGCGTGCCCGCATCCGCGTCGGACAACATATCGACGACGGCATCGAAGCCATCGGGCATCTGTCCCAGCATCGCGCGGCCTGCATCGGTCAACACCACGCGCACGGCGCGGGCATTGTCGGGATCAGGCAGGCGCCGGACCAGTTCCTTGGCGACCAGCACCGCGACCACGTCACTGGCGGTGGAAGGCCGCACACTGAGGTGGGCGGCCAGTTCGCCAAGCCGAAGCCCTGCCGGACGATCCGCCAGCAAGCGCAAGGTATCGCCCTGGGTGGGCGTCAGTCCGGCTGCTTCACCCGTAACCCAATCCCGCTGGCGAGCGAGAGCGGCAAGGCGACCAAGGCCGTAGGAGAGCTGTTCGCGACTCATAGTAGGAGTCCTAATATTTTAAGCGAAGACGTCAACGTCGGAGTTTCACCACCCTGGAAATCCCTCACGGGCATGACCAGCGATCAAACGCCCTTCCTCACTGTGCATCCCCGCCGGGCAAGATAGTCGCGCAGCACCCGCACATGGTTGTGGCGCTCGTCCCGTGCGGCATAGACCAGCGTGACATCCTGATCCTGCAATGTACCGCAGAGCCGCACCACCGGGGCGGGGTTCCCGTCCAGTTCCTCGAGATACAGATTGCCGAATTCGGCAAACCGCGCCGGATCGTGGCCGAACCACTTGCGCAACGCTGGCGAAGGGGCGATCTCCTTGATCCAGTCGTCGATTGCGGCCTCGCTGCGGCTGAGACCGCGCGGCCAGAGCCGGTCGACCAGGATGCGCTTCCCGTCGCTTTCCGCCGGCGGCGCGTAGACCCGCTTGATTGCCAGGTTTCCCATCACTCGCGGCCACCGGTCGAGCCGCCATGCCTGCGACCGATCCAAGCCGGCGGATCACTGGCCGGAAACGATTCGAGCGAAGCCTCGTCGATCGCATCGGACATGGCCTCGCTGGCCAGCAGACGGCGCACTTCGATGACGACGGCCGCCAGCAGATCAGGGCCATCGATACCGTCCGCGCGGTGATGCTGGATGGCACTTGTTACCAGGTCGTTGAGCGATTCGACGCTAGCGTCGTAATGCAGCCGAATTTCCGGCAGGATCAGCGCCGCAAGTTCGCTGCTGCGACAGGCCATGTGAAGCTCTCCTTTCAGGCAAGATTGAACAGGGTCACCATCATCCCCAGTGCAAATCCGAAAACCATGACCATGACCCCGGCGATGCGAAGGCCATAGGCTGTCGGATCCGCCTCACAGGTCTTGCCCGGCGCCGGCGACCACCCGAGCATTCTCCTCACGAACGATTGCCGGAAAGCCATGCTAAAGCCCAGGGCCACCAGCACCAGCCCGAAGAGGTCTACGATCACCACATGAGCCGACATGCCAACGCCTCCCTGTCCGTTACCGCTGCCCAACTCCTCAAACCGCGCATGCGTCGAGCCCCCGTTCCAGCCCGGCGATCAGATCCTGCTCCGCCTCGATGCCGACCGAGAGGCGCAGAAGGCTGTCGCTGATCCCGGCAAGCGCCCGGGCCTCGACGCCCATGTCGGCGTGAGTCATCGTCGCCGGGTGGACCACCAGGCTTTCCACCCCGCCCAGCGATTCCGCGAGGGTAAAACAGTCCACGGCGGCGATGAACCGCTTCACCGCCTCAGTCCCTCCCGCCAGTTCGAAGCTCAGCATTGCGCCGAAGCCGCGCTGCTGGCGGCTGGCGATGGCATGGCCGGGATGAGAGGACAAACCAGGGTAGTGCACGATCGACACCGCCGAGTGATGCTCCAGATACTGCGCGACGGCCATCGCGTTAATCTGCTGGCGTTCCATGCGGGGAAACAACGTGCGCAGGCCGCGCAAGGTCAGCCAGGCATCGAACGGCGCGCCGGTGCTGCCGACAACGTTGCCCCAGTGGCGCAGCGCCTCCACTTCAACCGGGTCGGCGGCGACAACCGCGCCGCCGATCACGTCGGAATGCCCGTTGAGGTACTTGGTTGTGGAATGGACGACGTAGTCGGCACCCTGCGTCAGCGGCTGCTGGATTACTGGGGAGAGGAAGGTGTTATCGACGGCCACCTTGGCACCCACCTCGTGCGCAGCGGACGCCAACGCCGCGATATCAACCACCCGCATCAGCGGGTTGCTGGGCGTCTCGACCAACACCAGCCCGGGCCGGTCGCGCAGCGCCTCTGCAACGGCATCGGTATCTCCCTGGTCGACCAACCGTAGCGCGATCTGTCCCCGTTCGGCGCGGGCCTTGAGCAGACGGATGGTCCCGCCATAGCAATCGTGCGGAGCCAGCACTCCGTTGCCCGCCGAAAGCCGGCTGACGAGAAGGTCGATCGCTGCCATTCCGCTGGACGTAATGACCGCCCCTGCCCCGCCCTCCAGCCGGGCGATCGCATCGGCCAGAAGGTCGCGCGTGGGGTTGCCAGCGCGACCATAGTCGTAGGCGCGCGGCTGATCGTATCCGGCAAATTCGTAGGTCGTGGAAAAATACAGCGGCGGAGATACCGCTCCGAACGCGGCATCGCTGGCCACGCCATGCGCGGCGGCGATGGTTTCAGGGCGCGGTCGACTGTTGTTGTCAGTCATTGAACAGGTGTCCTTCTGTGACCTCGCGCACAATACCGGCGCGGATTGTGAAATCGCCTAGCCGTTCACCCGGTTCGCGTTCGCGGGCATAGCGCCCCAGCACTTCGTCCAGCACCTCGAGGATCACCGCCTCGCCCACGTTCTCGCGGATCATCCGATTGAGCCGGTCCCCGTGAAATCCACCGCCGAGATAGAGATTGTACTTGCCGGGAGCCCGCCCGGTCAGCCCGATTTCGGCGATGTAGGGGCGCGAACAGCCGTTAGGGCAACCGCTCATGCGGATGGTGATCGGTTCTTCCGACAGTCCGTGTGCCGCAAGGATCGCCTCGATCCGGCCGAGTAGCGAAGGAAGGTAACGCTCGCTCTCCGCCATGGCCAGCCCGCAAGTCGGCAGGGCGACACAGGCAATGGCATTGCGCCGAAGCGTGGACGCCTCGCTCCCGTCGGGCCAGTGCTCGGCCAGCAGCGCTTCGATTGCCGCGCGATCCTCCGCCCACACCCCGGCGATGATGACGTTCTGGTTGGGAGTCATGCGGAAGGTGCCTCGATGAATGCGGGCGACATCACGAAAGGCATCGAGCAGCCGCGTATCGAGCCGGCCGTTCTCGACGAATATCGTGCGGTGGAACCGGCCGTCGGGGGTTTCCTGCCAGCCAAACGTATCGCCGTTCGAGGCGAACGAGAACCGTCGCGCTTCTTCGAAGGATGCGCCCATCACGCGCTCGATCTCGGCCTTGACCCAGTCCAGCCCCTTGTCGTCGATCGTGTACTTGAACCGGGCGCGCTGCCGGTCCTTGCGGTCGCCATAGTCACGCTGCACGGTCATCACTGCGTCGGCGCAGGCGATCACGCGGTCTTCAGGCACAAAGCCGATCAGGCTCGCCAGACGCGGATATGTTTCGGGTGCCTGGTCGGTCCGTCCCATGCCCCCGCCGATTACTACGTTGAAGCCTTCGAGCCCCCCTTCGCCGCCGATCGCGATGAACCCCAGATCCTGCGCATAGACGTCGATGTCGTTCGACGGCGGCAGAGCGAAGCCGATCTTGAACTTTCGCGGCATGTAGGTCCGGCCATAGAACAGCTCTTCCGGCGCGGACGAGGCAACGCGTTCATCACCGTACCAGATTTCGTGATATGCCCGCGTCTTCGGGATCACATGATCGCTAACCCGCTTGGCCAGGGCGGCTACTTCAGCATGAAAGCGCGATGCCTGCGGATCGACCGTGGACATCACGCCGCGGCTGTCGTCGCCGCAAGCGGCGATCGTGTCGAGCAGGGTTTCGTGCAAGCCCTGGATAATCGGGCGCAAGCTGTCCTTCAGCACCCAGTGGAACTGGAATGTCTGGCGGGTAGTGATGCGCAGCGTCTCTCCGCCATGCGCGCGGGCCAGCTCGTCCAGCTTCAGCCACTGCGCCGGGGTGCAGACCCCGCCCGGCAGGCGCACCCGGATCATGAACTGGTAGGCCGGTTCCAGCTTCTGGCGGCGGCGCTCGTCGCGCAAGTCCCGGTCGTCCTGCTGGTAGATGCCGTGAAACTTCATCAGCTTCACGTCATCCGCCGATGGGACGGCCCCGGTGATGCGGTCGAGCAGGCCTTCGGCGATGGTCCCGCGCAAGTAGTCGCTGGCATCCTTCATCCGCTCGTCGGCGCTTAGCCGGTCGAGCGCTTGCGAAATGTCGTGGCTGCGGTCGATGGTCTCGGTCATGCTCGGCCCCTCAATAGACATCGCGCTGGTAGCGGTGGTCGGCCTGAAGCGAACGGATATAATCTTCGGCCGCCTCGCGCCCGATGTGCGCCTCACACGCCACGACGTCGATCAGCGCCGCGTGAACATCTGGCGCAAGATGGGCAGCATCGCCGCAGACATAGACGTGCGCACCGTCCTCCAGCCAGGCAAACAGGTCGCGCGCCTGTTCCTTCATGCGATGCTGGACGTAGACCTTGTCACTCCGGTCGCGCGAAAACGCGACGTCCATCCGGCCCAGCGTTCCGTCCTTCAGCCACGCCTGCCATTCGCTTTGGTAAAGGAAGTCGGTGCGAAAATTGCGCTCGCCAAAGAACAGCCAGTTCTTGCCGCCGGCGCCGTGCGCCTCGCGCTCCTGCATGAAAGCGCGGTAAGGCGCGACGCCAGTTCCCGCGCCGATCATCACGATGGGCACATCGCCGTCCGGAAGACGGAAATGGGGGTTGGCCTGAACATAGACCGGCAGCACCGCGTCAGGTGCGGCGCGGTCCGCCAGCAGGCCGGATGCCACCCCGCTGCGCGCCTCCCCGTGCAGCGCATAGCGCACCGGCGCGACCGTAAGGTGCGCCTCGTCCGGCGCGGCGGCCAGGCTCGATGCGATTGAATAGAGCCGGGGCTGCAACGGGCGCAGCGCCGAAACGAAGCTTTGCGGCATCACCCCTGCCACCGGAAAGCGGCGGACGATATCGACGATGTGGTGCGTGCGCAGGAAGACTGAGCGCTCGCCCGAACGGTCCTCTTCGCGCAACTGCTTCAAGGCGCTACTGTCGCTCAACATGGCCCAGTAGTCGAGGAACCGGGGCGTTGTGAGCGTGATCTCGAAGCGGTGAGTCAGCGCCTCGCCAAGGGTGGCCTGCCGCCCTTTGATTTCAAACGCGGCGTCGGGCGAAAGCGCGAGTGCATCGAGCAGGTCCGCCACCACCCCTGGATCGTTCGAGGCCGCGATTCCCAGCGCATCGCCCGGCTGATAGGTCAGGCCCGATCCCGCCAGCGAGAATTCGACATGGCGGGTTTCCTTGCTCGACCCCCGGCCAACGATGGCGATGTTCTCGATGATCGCGGCCGGAAACGGATTGCGCTTGTCGTGGACTGTCGCCGGCACGGTTTCGCCTGTCGCTGCAGCTACCGATACGGGCGTGGCGGCCGCTTCACTGGCGAGGTGTTCAACGACAGCTGTCGTCCACGCCGCAGCTGCATCGTCATAGTCGATATCGCAATCGACCCTCTCAAGCAGACGTTTGGCGCCGAGTTCCTCGAGCCGGCGATCGAGCCGCTTGCCGGCTTCGCAGAAGTATTCGTAGGTGGAATCGCCGAGAGCCAGGACGGCAAAGCGCAGGTTTTCCAGCCGGGGCGCCTTGCGCCCTTCAACGAATTCGAAAAAGCCGGTTGCCGGTTGCGGCGGATCACCTTCGCCATAGGTGCTGACCACGATCAGCAGGTCTTCTTCTTGCGCCAATTGCCGCATCTTGTAATCGGCCATGTCCGCCACCGTTGCGGCCATCCCTCTGTCCCGGGCCGTCGTCTCCAGTGCGCAGGCGAGTTCGGCCGCGTTGCCGGTTTCGCTGCCATAGAGAATGGTCAGGCGCCGCGCCCCTGTCGCAGGCGTTGCGGCAGGCTGGCCAGCAGGAAAGCCTTGAGCCAGCCCGGCAAAATATCCGCTGAGCCACAGGGCCTGCGCGGGCACGAGGCCCTTGCCCAGATCTTGCACCAATTGCCATTGTGACGGTGCCAAGGCTGACCCCGGCACAACATTCGCCGCCATCTGTTACGTTCCTCGAAAAGGCCTCCAGATGCATCGCCGGAATTGGGGCGCTGTCGGGTCGTTGCCGTGTCGGAGAACATGTCCGGCAGTTGATGAAATAACACAAACGAATGTTATTGGTTATTCAACACGCAAAAATTGCACTCAACTGCCCGAGCTGTGGAAGGCGTTGGCGATATCGATGTTCGTCCGGTGCCCGGCGACCATCGCATTCAAATCGGCATGAAGTGCATCGTCGCGCACCCTCGGCAGCAATTCTACCAGCTTGCGCACAACCCAGCCCTGTCCGCGATTGAGAAACGCCAGACGCTCCAGCGGATCGGCGATGGCGAGGGCTTTTTCGCGGAACGCTCCGGTCGCGGCGGACGGCGTTCCGCCAAGGCGGCGAATCTGCCGATCGAGCATTTCGCACCAGTGCGCTTCATCATCCCGGACTTGCCGCATCAGGGCGGCATAGTCGTCCGCCACCGCCTTGGTGCTGGCGAGTGCAACCTTCGCCCCGGCACGTTCGGCTTCAAGCAACTCGTTGAGCACCAACAGCAATTCGTTGCGACCGGCATAGCCAATGTAGACGTCGTCCGCTTCGGCGGCGCCACAGGGAGGTGAGGAGGGCTGGTTGGTCATGTCGCAATCTCCGCCGCTGCGCGCAGACCCGCGCGTATCCGATCCATCACGCCCGCATCGGCCTTGGTCGAATGGACGACATAGGCCGAATAGGAAAATTCCGGACTACCCGGCACTAGTGCCAGTCGCCCCTCTTCCAGATAGGAACGGATGAAGCCTTTGCGGAAATAACCGCTCCCCCCGGTCGCGAGGATGTATTCGAGCGCCAGAGGACCATAACTGATCGAGACCACGGCGTTGGGCAGGTCGGGAAAGGCCGCCTGGTAGCTGGCGGCAAATTCCTCGCCCCAGTCGATCTGCACGTGATCCTCGGGCGCAAGCGGAGCGCTGGTCGGCGTTGTCCGGGCCAGCACCAGCTTTTCCTCGAACAGGAGTTCGGCAATCACACCGGGCCGGCTCGGCGCGGCATAGATCACGGCAACGTCGAGCGATCCATCCTGAACCTGTTCCATCAGGCGTTCCGAAGCGTCGATCTGCGTGCTGACAGCAATCTCCGGACACTCGCGCCGCATCCACAGCAACCAGTGCCTGAGCAGGGGGCTCCATAGACTGAGTTCCGCGCCGATGGTGACCACCGTTTCGCGCCCCGGAGGCAAGGCCACCGCCCGCTGCGCCCGGGCCCAGACCTGCACGAGAGTGGTGGCGAAACGCTGGAACTGCTCGCCAGCCGGTGTCAACCGAGCGCCGGCCTTGTTGCGGATGAACACCGGTCGGTCGAGTTGATCCTCCAGCACGCGGATGCGGGCGCTGACTGCAGTTTGAGTGAGGTTCAGGTTTTCCGCAGCGCGGACGAAGCTTCCGGTCTTGACCACTTCCAGGAACGTCCGCGCGATTCCGATGTCCATACCGCAATATTCCTTATTTGAATTGCCATACAACTCATCATCTTGGATGTATTAGCCAGCGACGAGAAGCAAAAGCCCGTGGAGCGCTTGGCTGCGAGATGCACAGGCAGTCCGGACTAGATGCGCTTCTCCTCGAATCGGAGAGCGGTCATTCAAGCATATTTATTGCTTTCAAACAACAATATCATTCGTTTGCTTGCTGCATTTAGCGGTTCCACATCTCCGCAATCATTTAGACAGGAGCCTGTATGACCATCCAGCTCGGGCAGGTTGCCCCCGATTTCGAACAGAACAGCACCCATGGGCCTATCCGCTTCCATGAATGGCTGGGGTCCAGTTGGGGGCTGCTTTTCAGTCACCCGAAGAACTTCACGCCCGTGTGCACGACGGAGCTTGGCGAAGTGGCAAAGTTGCGACCCGAATGGGACAAGCGCAACGTCAAGCCGATCGGTCTGTCGGTGGACCCGGTGGAGGCGCACCACAAATGGGAAAAAGACATCGAGGAAACCCAAGGCGCTCGTCTCGACTTTCCGATGATCGCTGATCCCGATGGCCGGGTCGCCGCGCTTTACGACATGATCCACCCCGACTGCGATCCTGCAGTTACCGTGCGTTCCGTGTTCGTGATTGATCCGGCGAAAAAAGTGCGCCTGATTCTCACCTATCCGCCCAGCACCGGCCGCAATTTTGCGGAGATCCTGCGCGCGATCGACAGCCTGCAGTTGACCGACGCACGCAGCATCGCCACCCCGGTCAACTGGACGCCCGGCGAGCCGGTGGTCATTTCGCCGAAGCTCTCCGACGACGAAGCCACGCGGCAATTCCCCCAAGGATACCGGACGCTCAAGCCCTATCTGCGAATTGTAGATCTCCAAGCGGGTCGACCATGACCGCGGCGTCCGCCCCGGAGCATCCCGCTTCCGCCGAGGACGGCCAACTGGCAAGGCTGTTCGAGCGGAACGCGAAATGGGCCGAGGGGAAGACAGATATCGATCCCGGCTTCTTTCAGCGTCTCGTCGATCAGCAGAAGCCGCGCTATTTCTGGATTGGCTGTTCCGACAGCCGTGTTCCCGCGACCGAAATCGTCGATCTCGATCCGGGCGAAATGTTCGTGCACCGCAACGTGGCCAATCTGACCAAACCAGATGACCCGAACTTCCTTGCCGCGCTGCAGTTCGCGGTCGACGTCCTCAAGGTCGAGCACGTCATAGTCGTCGGCCACTACGGGTGCGGCGGGGTACATGCCGCAATGAATGGTGGAGTACCGGGCGCCATTTCCAGATGGCTCGAACCACTAGGCGCCCTGCACGCTCGCCTCCAGGCCGAACTCGGGGGGCAGTCGCTCATGCCCGACGAATTGTGTCGGCGGAATGTATCGGCCCAAGTCGACCTTCTCGCGGAGAACCCGATGATCCGTAAGGCTTGGGCAAGCGGTACCAAGATCAACCTCCACGGTTGGGTCTATTCGATTGCCGATGGGCTGCTGGAAGTGGTCGAGGCCCCCGTCGAACACTCCGCGGCACTTGGGGTGAACAGGGCCTCCCAAAGAGGATCGGGCTGATGGCCGAGCGTCTGCCACAGCTCGACCCTGATCGCCGTGAAGTGGCCCTGATGTCGCGCGCCATCAAGGCATGCATGCTCGCCACCGCCGCCTCGCGCGGTCTGGACGCAACCATTTGCGCGGCTGCTTTTCCGTCTCTGGCGGAGATGGAGGAACTGGAGCCGGGCATCTGGAGAGGTAGCAATGGCGAACGGGTTCGAGCCTTGCGCTACAGCCGCATCTGGAAGGCTGCGGCGACGCTGGTGCCCGCTGGCTGCTGGATCGAACACGATTGCGACGATGTCGTCGTATGCGGACCAGACGGAGAGGCGCGCGGGACGCACGACATATTTCCCATCGCTCTGTGCCTGGCTGCGATGCGCGCCCGCGTGATCGCACACGAACCACGAGCGCCACATCAAGATTTACCGCAGGAGCAATTCAATGTCTGACCAAACCGTCCATACAGCTTTTGAACTTCCCGCACTGCCTTACGGCCTGCAGGACCTTGAGCCTCATCTCGGTGAGGAGACATTGAAAGTTCATCACGGGCGCCATCACGCCAAATACGTCGAGAACCTGAACCGCCTCCTGGCCGGGCAGGATCTGGCTGGGGTAAGCCTTGAAGGTGTGCTTCGAAGGGCGAGCGAGTCAAACCAGACTGCCCTGTTCAATAACGCCGCCCAGACGTGGAACCACGCCTTCTTCTGGGAGAGCATGTCGGCGCGAAGCTCGGTACCAGATGGCCAGCTTGCCCAAGCGTGTCTGGGCAGATTCGGCAGCCTGAACAATCTGCGGGAGCAGTTTATTTCCGAAGGCGTCGGACATTTCGGATCCGGCTGGGTCTGGCTCGTGGCCAGGAGCGGTGCGCTCGAGGTTCTGTCGACACATGATGCGGCCACGCCGATCACAGCTGACGGGACTGTTGCACTGCTGACATGCGATGTCTGGGAACACGCCTATTACATCGACTATCGCCAGGACCGCGCCAAATGGCTGGCTACCTGGTGGGACAACTTAGCCAATTGGCGTTTCGCCGAGCGACAATACGCCGCAGCCCTGGGCCAGGAAGACGAATGGCGATTTGCCTCGACCATCCAATGAAGCGACACCGAAAGGAGCAAGATTATGCTGGTTGATATTTTTTCCGGCCGAGATAGACAGTCGGCCCTTAGCAAGGGAAGTTTTCACTTCTCCGCACTTCCCTCCCACGGCGAACAGCTCGAACTGGCCGGTGAGCGCTTCACCGTTGCCGATGCTTGGCACAGACCCGACATTTGCTATCGTGGCGCCAAGTTCGCGATTCTGGTAACCGATGCCATCGAACCAGCTCAGCACCTAGCTCGGCCGGATATAGCCGACGCGTTTGGCTGAACGCCGTAACCGGAAGACCTCCATCGTCGTAAGATGACTCCGGCCGTGATGCGCTGCATCCTGCGAGCATGCAGTCTCGCGCAGCCATGTTGCATTTCCGTTCTCATGCAGGCCAGTGGCGCGGATCGGACGGTCGAACTCGTCTATCCGCGTGATGCCGATATTTCCGCCGGGCGGGTGTCCATTCTCACGCCGGTCGGAGCAGGCGTGATCGGACTGCGCACCGGGCAGTCAATCCTATGGCCGGATCGGGATGGCCGCGAGCGAAAGCTGACCATCGTCAAGGTACTGCAGAACAGAAAAAGCCCGCAGCCTGACAGCGCGGCCTAACGTCACCATGCGGTTGCATCGCAGACCCGCTTGCCCCATTTTAGGGTATGCATCTCAGTCTACAAACCGACTACGGCCTGCGGGTCCTTATGCTGCTCGCGTCGACCGACCGGCAAATGTCTGTCGATGAGATCGCGCGCAGCTATGGCATATCGCGTAATCATCTGGCCAAGGTGGCGCAGCGTCTGCAGTCCTCGGGCTACGTCGAAACTGTCCGGCGTCAGCGCCAATGGCACAGATTTGAGGTTGTGAATTAAGGAGGATTTGGGCTTCGTCGTAGTGACGAAGGAACGAAGATGAAGCCCAAATCCTCCTTGAAAAAATCGGTGAAGGCTCCTGCGGAGCAGGTGGTGAAGGACATCCGGCGGGCGACACGCCGGCACTTCTCTGCCGAGGATAAAATCCGGATCGTGCTTGAAGGCCTGCGCGGCGATGACAGCATTGCTGAACTGTGCCGCAAGGAAGGGATCGCCCAGAGCCTGTACTACACCTGGTCGAAGGAGTTCATGGAAGCGGGCAAGCGCCGGCTCGCCGGCGATACCGCCCGTGCCGCAACCACCGGCGAGGTCCAGGATCTGCGCCGGGAAGCCCGTGCGCTGAAGGAATGCGTGGCCGACCTGACCCTCGAGAACCGCCTGCTTAAAAAAAGCATGATCGCGGATGGGGGCGACGACGAATGAGATACCCTGCATCCGAGAAGCTGGAGATCATCCGGATCGTCGAACAGTCGCACCTCCCGGCCTGGCGCACGCTGGAGCAGTTGGGCATCCCGCGCCGGACCTTCTATCGCTGGTACGACCGCTATCTCGAAGGCGGCCCGGAGGCGTTGGAGGATCGGCCATCGGCCCCGCGCCGGGTGTGGAACCGCATCGGCGACGATATCCAGCAGCAGATCATCGACATGGCGCTGGATACAACCGATCTGTCGCCCCGCGAACTGGCGGTGCGCTTCACCGACGAGAAGCGCTACTTCGTGTCGGAGGCCACGGTTTATCGCCTGCTCAAGGCCCATGATCTGATTACCAGCCCGGCCTTCGTCGTGATCAGGGCAGCCGATGCGTTCCACACCAAGACGACGCGGCCGAACGAAATGTGGCAGACCGACTTCACCTACTTCAAGATCATTGGCTGGGGCTGGGTCTATCTGTCGACCGTGCTCGACGACTTCTCGCGCTACATCATCGCCTGGAAGCTGTGCACCAACATGCGAGCCGAGGATGTCACCAACACGCTGGACCTCGCGCTCGAGGCCTCGGGTTGCGACAGCGCAACGGTGCTGCACAAGCCTCGGCTGCTGTCGGATAATGGCCCGAGCTACATCGCGGGTGAACTGGCGGAATATATCGAGGCCCGGAAAATGAGCCATGTGCGCGGCGCTCCGATGCATCCCCAGACCCAGGGCAAGATCGAGCGCTGGCATCAGACCCTCAAGAATCGCATCCTGCTCGAAAATTACTTCCTGCCCGGTGACCTTGAGGCCCAGATCGAAGCCTTCGTCGAGCATTATAACCACCGACGTTACCACGAGAGCCTGAACAACGTGACGCCCGCCGACGCCTACTTCGGCAGGGCCGATGCCATCATCAAACAGCGCGAAAGGATCAAACGGAAGACCATCGAACATCGCCGCTTGCTCCACCGCAAGATCGCCGCTTAATATCAACCCCAGGACGAGGCCCGCACTCCGCTAATTTACGCCGCGAGTTGTGCCAAATGTTCTGACGACGGACAGGACAGGGCGTTCCTCATGAAGTGGACGCGGCAACGCTGCCAGGTGGCGCCCAT
>ERZ724516.275-NODE-275-length-32614-cov-4.944685_pt1 | contig 32614 bp, 56 predicted proteins | sample MGYA00376049_ERZ724516 | MGnify/ENA primary metagenome ERZ724516 (study PRJEB28724, sample SAMN07190886) | activated sludge metagenome | isolation source: activated sludge of sewage treatment plant in Hong Hong | place: USA: Christiansburg, Virginia | collected... | reverse complement strand
CCAGCTTTACCGTCAAGAAGGCCTTCAAGACCGTCACCAAGGTTCGCGTCTCGGCCAACGTCACCGGCCTGACCGTGGGCGAGGGTGTAGTGCTGGGGCTGCCGGTCTTCCTCGGCGAAGCAGCTGATGCGTTCCGTGAATCCGTTGACGGCGCGCTGCCGACTGCTGGCGTCTTCGTTGCCGGTGATCGGACCACGCCTTCGGCCACCACGGGCGACGTGCGCGGCACCTGGACCCCGAACGGGGCTCCGAACTCGACGCGCAACTACGAGGTGATGCTGGCGGTTCGTTCCGTGTCCTACAAGGGCCTCGATAACTTCGCAGGCTAAGGCCTCCTGACCTGACGGTGTCGCCCCAAGGGCGGCACCACCACATGACAAGGACCGGCCATGCCCTTCAACGACGGCACCAAGCGGATCGCGGCGCTCTACGCCTTCGTCGACCAGTTTATTGCTGGCGACAGCGCCATGCGTTCGAGCTTCGACCAGGTCTTCGGGGATCTGGTCAACTCCGTGAACGAACTCGCCGAATATCTGGAAGCCTCAGCTGCGGCTGGGGCGGATCAGCGCTACATGGGCCGCTTGGTCGCTGTGCCGACCACCAGGCTTGATGCTGCACCTCTGGAGGAGGGCGATTTCTACGTCGCAGCCCATGCCGACGCCGGACGGGTCGGGCTGGTCTACGTCTACAACGGATCCACATTCGTCGTCAGCTCCGACTTCACCACGATCGGATCCTGGTTCAAGGACACGCTTTCCGCTGCTGCCAGCCAGGCCGCCGGGCGCACTGCGCTGGGCCTCGGCACCGCAGCCACCCAGAACACCACCGCCTTCGCCGCCGCCTCTGTCGAGACCGACGTGGCTATGGCGCTGAAGCTTCTGGCATCTGGCATCGCCAAGTCGATGACCAGCAATGACTGGAACAATGCCCACCTCGCCGGACCCGGAACGACGATGGTTCAGGCGAATGCCGCCGCGACGAATGCCCCGGTGGCCCTGAATGCGGCTGGTCTCTATGTCGCCTATGACGCCAACAATGGCTTCCTGATCGCCGCTGCGCATGGCAGCGCGACAATTTACTACCGGATGCGGGTTGCTGATGCCTGGGGATCATGGCACCGCCTGCCCCAGCGCGACACTGTGATTTCCAGCCTTTCGATCGACACCACACTGTCCGACACACCCGGCGCCGATCTAATCAGGATAGGGTCGTCCGTTACCGATCTGCCAAGCGGGGCGGCAGAAGGTGATCTACTCCTGTCGGGGGTTTATACCGCCAATGAAGCGGCGCAGATGATCCTGACCCGCGATATGAAAATCTTGGCCAGAGGTCGGGTTGCTGGCGTGACATCGCCTTGGGTTAACCTCCACCCAGATAAAAGGCTTCTTGCAAGGAAAACCGCCAGCGCTAGTGCCTCCTTGATTTTCACCGAGGTCAATGCCGCGCTTTTCCGGGATTATCTATTCAAACTTCGCGGCGTCATGCCCGGCACGACAGCCCGCGCTTTGCAACTTGAGGTGTCTGCAAATGGCGGATCCTCATGGAGTCCCGCAAGTTACCAAACCTACATCAGCGGTAGCGAGGCTGGTGCTTCTGGTACAACGGATGTCGATATGGTAATTGGGGCGCTGTGGTCAGTTACCCCAGCCGATGTGTCAAATGCCGTAAATGCTCATGGGGTATTTGGAGAATTGACGATCTATGACGCTGGCGTGGCAAAGCGCACTCGCTTCATCGAGGCCCTGAATTACGACAATGCAAACAGTGTCTTCTGCCGTGGATCTGGCACGACGAACGATGCCGCCGTGCATAACGCCTTCCGGTGGACATTTTCTGGCGGGGCCACGGCTCTTTCAGGCGAAATCGAGATGTGGGGAATATTCTGATGCCCGACGACATTACCAACGTCAACACCACCAGCTGGTCGACGGTCACGCTTTCGCAAAACGAGACGTGGCAGGTCATCCTGGGGTCCGCCAGGATCAGCCTGGACACCAGCCCGGTCATCGCCGAAATGGCTCTGGAAAACGGCCTGCTGCTGAAGAACTTCGCGACAATCAACCTGACCTCGGGCGATGTCGTGCGCTACCGCAGGGCCAGCGCTGCGCCTCTCACCATCGCCCGCTGCAAACGCTGATTCCTGAAGGAGTGACACCATGTCGAGGCACGATGACGTTCTGGTTCCGAAGCGCACATGGACGCTGCTGACCAACCCGGCCGACGGGGCGATCACGGGTGTCCGGATGCAAAACCTCGGGTCGATCCCGGTGCGGGTCCAGGCCAAGGCGGATTCTGACCCCGCCGGCCTTTCTGTGGGTGGTGCGCTGATCATGCGGGATCCGACCGACATCTTCTACGAAAGCGACCTGCTGGTCGACCTGTTCCCCGGCGTGACGACCCCGCTGCACCTCTTCGCCTGGTGCCCCACCGGCACCACGGAGATCTCCGTCAGCTATGCCTAACCTTTCCCTCCGCCCGAAGCCCGGGCAGCGCCGCGGGCTGACAGTCGTGCCGGTCGATCCTGACGCGGGCTACACCCCAGTCACCGAACCGACCCCCAGCGCCGCGATGGAGGCCGAATATCTGGCGGCTGACGAGTTCACGCACGACTGGTCCAACCTCACCGGCTGGACCGTGACCAACGTGCAGGTGTCGAGCAACCGGCTTTATGGGATCAGCAGCGGTGCCAACCCCAGCGCCTGCTACTACCCCTTCCCGGTTGACGCCTCAGAAAGTGCGCGCCTGACTTGCGAGATCGTCAAAGTTGGTGCCGAGAACAAGTCGATCTATGTTGGGTTCGAGTGTGTCGGTGGCACGATCCTTGCCAGCCTACCGAACTTCTGCGGCATTGGGATCGACGGCGGCGATGACATGCAAGTGTTCATCGGGTCAAATTTCACGGGCGTTTCTACCGGCGCCATCGACGTTGTCAGCTTGTCGGGCGGCGGCACTTACACGGTGACCGTGAGCGCCGACCCGGACTATGTGTCCCTTGTCGTCCGCCGCGCCGACAGCACCGCAGAAGGCCGCTACATCATCCCCAGGTCTTCTCTGCCAGGGGGTGGGGACATTGCGGGCATCACCGTCTGGAACACCGACACGCGCGGCACGTCAGGCAGCTATGCCAAGGGCATCGGCGTTCGGAAATCGCTTACCCCGTTTGTGACCAAGACCGTCACTGGCGGCGTGATCGAGGGCACCTCGGCGCAGGTCATCCATCGCGGTACGTCCGGCAACTATTGGCGCGTTCACCTGCCGAAGGCGATGGATGGTACCTTCGCCCATCCGATCTGCCTGTTCACCCACCAGGCCACCACTGGGGATAGAAACTCGGTCTGGGAAGAATCCCGCGCGCGGCCGGTTCTGGAGGCCTTGGACGCCGCTGGCTACATCGTGATCAGCGCGGACGATGGCGGGGACAAGTGGGGCAACCAAGCCTCGATCGACAACTATCTGGACGCGGTACAGTGGGTCCGCGACAACTTCTACGCCGGGCCGCTGGTGCTATGGGCGCCGTCGATGGGAGGCACGCCAGCCTGGAACATCATCCTGCGGCGCGAAGCCCATGTCAGGGCCGTCGCGGCGATCTGCCCGGTCTGCGACACGGAAGAAATGTACCGCAGCCCGTTCGTATCGGCCCTCAATGCCGCATATGGCGTGTCGGACCTATCTGGCTTGCAGGCCGCGCTGGCGGCTGGCGGGGGTTACAATCCGGTGGACGGCGACATGGTCGAGTTCACTGGCAAGGGCGTCAAATTCTGGGTTGGGACCGGCACGAGCGACTCCATCGTGCCGGAAGCCCTTCATGCTGTGGTCTTGCAGGGGCTGCTGTCCCCTTATGCTGCAGAATCCACGATTGTCGAGATCGGCACTGGTCACCTTGACACCCTACAATACGACGCGACCGCCATCGTCGCGCTGTTCGACACCTACACCTGACCCCGACCCCAACGCCACAACACAAAACCACCCCCAAACACATGAAAGATCATACCCATGACAACACAATTTCCCACCGCACCCTGCAACGCGGCGGCAACATCTGCTGCCACCCGACCAATCCCGACATCATGTATGCGTCGTTCCCCGTGAGCGGCGTTCACCAAATCCACCAGATGGACCGGGTGAGCGCGGGCGTCTGGACCCCGACACAGTTGACGTTCGGTTTGGTCCCCAGCTTCCGGCCTGACACATCAACCGGCGTCCTTACCTTCGTTCGCGGCACCTACACCGACTACGAAATCTTCCCGGAATGCCGGATCATGGGGATGCTGATCGCATGAGGGTTTTCTGATGGCGATGACGCTTCAGCAGCAGATTTCCGCAATGAACAAGCGTCTCGACGCCATGGAATCGGCTGCGCGCGAGGCGGCCAAGACCAGGTCGGAGTCTGACGAGGTGCTGAAAAGCGTCGCCAAGAAGGTTGACAAGATGGCGGACGTCTTCTTCGAGCCCCAGCCAGGCCACGACAAGAACCTGGTGCAGCGCTTCGCCGACATCACAGTCGATGTCGAAAGCGGCCAGCGCACCGCAACGAACATCCTGGGCGGCGTGAAGTGGCTGTCCGGCTTAATCATCGCCTGCGGCATCATCTACGCTGCCTGGAAACTGGACCGATAGGAAGCGACCCCATGCACATCAACCGAATCGTCTGGCACCACACCGGCGGCGGCTACAAGCCGAACGCGACCGACATGAAGTCCTATCCGCGGCTGGTCAACGGCGACGGCGAGGTGGTGAACGGCAATCACCCCATCCTTGCCAACTCCGCCGCCAGGAAACTGACAAAGGGCACCTATTCGCCGCACACGCTGAACCTGAACAGCGGATCCGGCGCTATCTCGGTCTGCTCCATGGTTGGCGGGGTCTGGGACAATCCCCAGGCCTCCAAGGCTTTCCCGCGCCCGGTCCAGATCGACGCCCTGATCGACGAGACCGTGCGGCTGTGCCGGGAATTCGGCATCACGCCGGATCGCGAACACGTCCTGTCCCACGCCGAGGTCGAACCGACCCTGGGCGTGAAGCAGAAGAACAAATGGGATTTTGACTACCAGATCCGCAAGACCGGCGGCCGCAACCCCATCGCGATCGGCGACGAGCTGCGCCAGGAGGTGCGGCTGAAGCTGGGATCTCGGCCCGTCGTGGAGCAACAGGCCCCAGCTGCGCGCCCGACCATCTGGCAGGGCGCCACCGGGCCCCACGTCGAGGCGCTGCAGCGCGCCCTTGGGGTCAAGCCTGACGGCGCCTTCGGTCCCAAGACCCGCACCGCCGTCGCCGCATTCCAGAAATCCCGCCAACTCCTGCCCGACGGCATCGTCGGCAGGATGACCTGGGCCGCTCTTGGCCTTTAACCCCGAAGGAGACGTTCGATGAAAGATCTTCTGCTTACGGCCGTGCTGCGACTGGCGGTCTATTTCGCGCCAATCGTGTTCGGCCTTCTCGGCGCGGCCGTCGTCGCGCTTGGCCTTGGCGTTTACGACGCAGCGGCCGGCACCATCACGATCAGCCTGACCACGTTCGTTACCGCCATCACCGCGATGATCGCCAGCGGTGGTACGGCCGTCGTCGCGCTGCTGAAGGGCTGGAAGTCCCGAGGCGGTGATAGGCCGGCTGGTTCGTAATGGGCGGGGGCTTCTGGATAGCCCTCGGCCTGGCAGCGCTGGTATCCTTGGTGATACTGGCGCTGGTCTGGCGCGGCGACCGCCGGGCTGAGGTGAAGGACGCAGACGCTGATGCCCGCAAGGAGGTGCAAGATGATCTCACGATCAAGAACCTGTCTGATGCGCTTGATGTGCATCGTCGGGCCGACGCTGTTCCTGACCGGCTGCCTGATCCCGACCCCACCGAGCCCGCCACCGAAAGACGACGCGGTCGCCGTGGCCCTGTGTAGCGAGTGGAAGGGGTCTCTGGCCTCTTGGGCTGATGCCGACACCGAACAGACCAAGGACGAGGTGGATCTGTCGCACCGGAAGCAGGAAGGCAGCTGCAAGCCCTACACCGGGCCGTCTTGACAGTCGCCAGGACGGCGGGGCAATCTCGACTGGTCGGAACGGAAGCGGGGTAGCTCAGAAGGTTAGAGCGTGGGGCTCATATCCCCGATGTCGCCAGTTCAAGTCTGGCCCCCGCAACCACTTCGGCATCCTCCCTGTTGGATCTCCCACGGCTCACACCGGGGGTTTTTTCATGCCGTCCTGCATCACCGCTCCCCTTCGCTGGCGTCCGTCGCATTGGCGCGGAGGGCGGCGGCGATGAGGGCGGCGTAGTCGTTTTGGGCGGCTGATTTGGCGGCCTCGAGGGTGGGGTAAACAACACGCCCCACCCCAGTCACAAATCGGATGTATCCGTCGTGTGCCTGGAAAATCCAGAAAGCCAAGTCGCCTAATTTGACGGGCGGCGTTCCAATCCACCGGCCACTAAGGCTTTCCTCCCACACTAGCGGCTTGACCGCCCTGTCCGCCCTGTCCGCAAGTTCCCGCACAAGCGCCTCGCCGTATTCCCGGCTCTCAGTCAAATCCAAGGTCTGCTTCCGCAGCGTGGAAGCAAGATCGGCGATAACGGTTCGGCACCTTGCGGGATAGAGATCGGTGGCAACGATGCGGTCAGCGTCATCAAGTAGGGCTTCAGCGATTTCACGTACGGTCATGTGCGTGCCTCCTGTGTGGCTGAGATGATGGCAACGGCTGCGTCGAAACCTTCCAGCCATGCCGTGAAACCTTCATCCGATCCCGGCGATGCGAGACAGAAGGTTTCCCGCAGCTTTACCAGTTGCGCGGCCACGTCCGCAGGCGCGGGTTCGGCGGGGCCGCGCATCCAGTTGCATTCCATTTCTCCGCCTTCGCAGTCGCATTCGGCGCAGCGGTATGGTTCGGCAGGGCGGGGGATCAGGGCACGGCGGTTCCATGCGGCAATGGCCTCGGAGAGTTGTTCCGAACCATCATCGTGCCAGTGAACAGCCCAAGCGACTTCTGCAGGGCAGACGATGCACTTGACGCCACCGAATTTGTCGCCGGTGTGGTTTTCCCAGATGTGCGCTTTCGCTTTGGCCCCACAGAACGGGCACGGGAGCAGTTCCGCAATGGCCTCGGCCAGCGCCCCATCGGCGGGGGTGTCGGGGGTCATGGCGTGTCTCCTTCGGTCGGGGTGAGGGCTGCGAAGATGCGGGCCTCGTAGTCGGCCTGTGCGGCGGCTTTCACGTCTGCAATGGACGCAAACTGCTTCGGCCTGCGGCTGCCTGGCCAATCCGGGTCTTCTTCAAGTTCAAACCGAAATTGCAGCGCCCCAAGCCCAAGTTCAAAATAGAGCGACGGGGGGCCATCTGGCGGGTCCAAAATTACGACTTGATACTCACCGCCGAACGCCTCGGCCCTTTCTTTGCTGCACTTTTTCCACGCCTCTACCGGCCCCCACTCCAGCGGCTTCACCGTCACCAGCTTGCGCAATGCGTCGCTCATGTCAGCCCCGCAATCCGGGCCGGGATCAGCCCTTCCACCAGCGCGACCACATCGGCGACGGTCTTGACGTCCTCCATGCGGTCGTCCGGAATTTCGATGCCGAACGCGGTTTCCAGTTCCATGACCAGTTCCAGCACGCCAAGGTCGTCCGTGAGGCTCTGGTCGTCGGTGACAGAGACCACGCCGAAGTGGGCGGCGAGGATGGCGCGGGTTTTGGTGGCGGGGGTCATTGGGCAGGCCTCGGCTCGTCAAGCGCAGCCTCTGTGATGGCGTCCAGAGCGGCCTGCGCTTCAACGTGCATGCTGAAGGTCGCAACCACGTCCAGCCAGTGCTTGCCCGGCTTCCGGTTCCACGTTCCATCCGCGCGCCAAGTGCGAACGATGCCGTCCACGTTGGCGCGGAACGGGCGGTCAGGTTCGCCGGTATTGCTGAACGCCTCGATCTCGACAACGTAGGCTGGCATGGTCTTGCCGCGATACCGGCTGTAGCCGCCACGGGTGATTGCGAAGGCTCCGGGTGTCAATGAAATGGTCATGTTTCTTCTCCTGTGCTGGTGGTTAACGGGTGATCAGCGCTGCTTCGACGCGCTTCAGCATATCATCGACGCTGCCGTGCGCCTCGCAGAAGGCCTGCGGGCTGTAGTGATAGGCGCCGGGGCCGAATTCCCGGCGGTGGTGCGGTGGGCAAAGCGGCAGCACCAGCATGTCATCGTGCGGGATGGTGGCGTGATGCACCTCGACCGGGCGACGACCGCAGACCAGGCAGCCCATCCTTGCGACCCGCGCCATGTGCTTCTTGGCCTTCCGGCGCTCTGCGCTGGCCAGATAGGCGGCGCGCTTCTTTGACACCTTCGGCAGCGCCTTGCGGGGCTTCGGCCCAGGCTTCCCGGTCTTCTGGCCAAGGGGGCCGCGGTTGGCGAGGTCAGGCATCGTACTTCTGCCCGCCCCGGTACTTCCTAAAAGCCGCCTTTGCCCGTTCCCGCTCCTCACCCCAGAAACCCGTCATGGTCTCGGAGTATTCCAATATGGAATGCCCTGCGGACTCGGCGAATTCCGCGAGAAGGATTTGCGCTTCGGCAAACTTGAGGCTGGCTCCTGTTTGGTCCAGATGGCGCAGGCGGCGCGGTCCCGCGCTTTCCGGTCTTCCGAGGTCATGACTCGCCACGAATGATGCTCCGACCGCGCGATGCCACGTCAACAAAAAGCAGTCCTCATCATATGTCCACCGCTTGGCCATGTCAGATCTCCTTCACGTCGTTCCAGGTGGCATCACTGACCGCGCGCAGAACGGCGATCCTGGCGGCGGGGTCGTGGATCTGGCCCAGCGCGTCCATCAACAGCGTGACCTGATCTTCAGGAGAGGCCCCTGCAAGCGCCTCGATGACCATGACGCGCCGTGCGGCCATCCCAGCGGCTACCTGTGCTGTGCGAGGCTCGTTGACGGGCCGCAGGAGGTCATTCGGCAAGGTCCGACGGAAGCCACCGAAGAGGAACGACGCGCCCATCACTGCACCACCGGGACGCAGGCGGCATGCACCAGCTGCAGGATCCCGTCCTCGTCGTCGTCGCCCGCGATGAAGGCCTGCAGGGTCAGATCCTGATCCTGGGTCATGTAGGCCCCGCAGAACGGGCAGCCGGCGATGTCGTGGGGGTCGGGGCCCTTGTTGATCGGGATCTTGGTGACGCGGATTTCCATGGCGGTCTCCTCTGGTGCCTTATGACTGCCCCGGCGCACCGGGGCAGGGTAAAGGCTTCAGCCCTTGTCGCCGCAGGTCCGCTTGATCCCGTAGCGGCGCATCCGGGGCGAGTCGTCCATCACCTTGAACGCGGTGCAGGTATCCCCGTTGGCGATGTACCAGTTGGCCGTGTTGATCGCGTTTGCGGTCTGGTGGCCCTGCGCGATCGGAATATCGAAGTTGACCCCGACGCCCAGGTTCATGCTGGTGGTGTGCTTCGGGTTCGAGATTTCCACGGTGTTGCCAGCGTTGTAGGCGTTCCCGCCCTCGGCGATCTGGCCTTGGACCTGGCCTTGCTGCTGCTGCTGCTGGGCCAGAGCGACAGCGGCGGCGGCGGCGGCGCTCTCGGCCTTGGACCCGTCGACATAGACATTGCCGGGGCAGACATAGCCGCCGCCCTGCTTCTTGCACTGCTCCGTGGCCGAGGCCATCGAGGCGACAAGGCAGAGCGCGGTGGAGAGGATCAGTTTCTTCATGGTCGTTACCCTTCGGTTGGTGCCGGAAACCGCCGGCGCGGGGTCTTCCGACCGCCAGGGGTGGCGGACGGTATTCTGTCAGTCCTCTGCGCCGGGCTTGGCCTTGGCGAGGTGGACGGTGGCTTCGGGAAGCTTGCCCTGCGCATGCAGCCAGCGCAGAACGGCCAAGGCGGCGCGGGCGTCGCCCATCGCGGTGTGAGCGTCAGAGGCATCGTGACCGATGTAGCCGCAGGCCTCGGCCAGCTTTGGAAACTTGAAGCCCCGCCGCCCGTTCGCCGCCGGGATCTGGCAGATGTCCGTCATCGCCCGCATCAGGCAGACATTCGGCGTGATCTCGAACAGATCATCCCGACCGGACCGGCGGAACTCGCCGCGCATCATCTTGCCATCGAACTGGGCGTTGTAGGCCGCCATGTGGTAGCCGTCGCGGATGCACGTCTCATAGAAGTCAAGCACCTGCGAGACGGGGTTGCCGCTGGCCAACAGCATTTCCGTGGTCAGCCCGTTGACCGCGCCCGCCTCGGCCGACATTTCCCAGCCGTCAGGCTTGACCATGAACCCGAATTCGCGGGGTTCGGCGTCGATCTCGTCCAGCAGGATGATCGCCGCGGTGGCCAGCCGGGGCTGGGTCGGATCATCAGCGGGCAGCTTGAAATTGAACAGCCCGCTCGTCTCGGTGTCCAGCACCATGAACTTGGTCATCATTCGTCTCCTTGTGCTTTGGCCTTCAAGGCCGCAGCCTCGGCCAGGATTTCGGCGTGGATCTCCGGGGCGAAGGTCTCGATGTCGCCCAGAAGGGGTGCATACATTTCCATCAGCGAGTCGACGTTGCCCGGCCCGGCGTCCAGCATGTCGGCCCGGATGGTCTCGATCTGCTTCTGCATCGCATCCGAGGTCTGCACCTTGGGCTTGGCCTGGTCGGGGTCAGGCTTCGTCTCTTCCTTGGCCGGGGCGTCCTTCTTCGGATCCTCGGCCTTGGCCTTCTCCTGCGCTGGCTTCGGATCCTGCTTGGGCTTGGCCTCTTCCTTCTGGGCTTCGCCCTCGATCATGGACCCGTCGCCGTCCTGATCATCGTCCTCCGGCTGGGGTGCCGGCAGGTTCGTGGGATCCATGGCGAAGGCGCGGTAGTCGACCTTCTGCTCGTCGGCGTCCATCGCCTCCATGAACTCGATCGACATGGGCAACTCGCCCCGGCTGGCCATCGCGCGTACCACAGTTTTTGCGCCCATGGCCTCGAAGGTGGGGCTGCCCTCGAACCAAGGGCTATCCTTCTGCTTGCCGAACTTCACCGCCGTCTTCCAGCCCTGCGAATGCTGGTTCCGGTGCCGGATCACCTCGTCGTAGCTCATGACCCGGTGACCACGGGCCACCATGTCCTCGCCCAACTTCAACTCGACGTGGCAGTAGAAGGCGATGATCTTGCCCTTGCGCGGGCCTGGCCGGTGGCGAAGGTGCTGGTTGCTGCCGTACTCATGCGACCACAATTCATCATCGCTATAGACGACGTCGGCATGGATATTGGCCAGCTGTCCGGTGCGGCGCGACAGGTCGATGAAGCCCTTGTAGCCGATGACCACCTGAACCTCGGTGATGCCCTTCCGCTTGTTCTCGAAGGGGATCAGGTAGGCGTGGCCCAGCGGCGTATTCGGTTCCAACCCCAGCGAGGCGCAGTGCATCAGGGCACCAAGGAACGACATGGGGTCACACTGCTGCAGCTTCGGGGTGGCGCGGATCGCATTGGCGACCACCCGCATCATCCGCTCCGGGTTCATGTGCTTGGCCGCGACCATGGCCAACTGCTGCTTCGCGTTCTCGTTGAACAGCAGCTCCTTGACGTCCTTGACCTGACGCAAGGGAGTGGCGGTCATCACCGCCGTCGATTTGGGGGAATCGTTCATTATCGTGCCTTCTCTTCGGTGATGATGGTGACGCCACGGATCTCTCCGCTGAAGCCAGCCGACCGGATCCTGGCGTTGACCACCATCTGGATCGCCTCGACGACGCGGGGATCGTCCTGCACCTCCATGAAGGCGAGGCGGATGTTGTCAATCCTGCCGCTGCGGATCTTGACCGTGCTGATCGTGCGACCGGCACCAGACGCCGACTGCACCCGCCCGGCGCCCTCGGCCAACTTGTCGGCGGCCTTGGCGCTGGCGGCGGCATCATCGGCGCGCTTCTGGGCGTCGATCTCGCCGCTGATGTCGTTGCGGGCGATAGCCTGCTGGCGTTCCCGTTCGGCCTGTGCGGCGGCCTGTGCAGCCTTCTCACGCTCGACCCGGGCGGCCTCCTCGGCGGCGCGCTTCTTCTTGCCGGAATACTTGCCCAGCATGTCCAGCGCCCGGTCCAGCGCCGTCCTGATCTTCAGGGCCGGCGGTTTCGCCGCATCATCCACAGCCTTGGCGGCCAGAGCATGCGGGGCCTTGGCATCAACACGCCAGTCCTCGATCTGTTTGGCCAGGGCGCGCGCACCGCTGACGAAGTCGTTCAGGTATTCGGCCTGCACGTCGGTCTCGATCTCGCCGAGATCCAGCCATTCCCCGGCGGCATCCAGGAAGGACGTGACCTTGGCTTCCTTCTCGGCCAGCACGGTCGGGTCAAAGGGCGGGGGCCGGTTGTCGCCAATCACGGAACCCTTGGCGGGCGGCGCGTCGAAGAGTGTGCCCACATCGCTGGGGCGGACAGGGTCGGTCATGTCAGAATCCTTTCGGGGGTCTGGTCGGGGCTTCGGTAAGATCCAGCTTCACCATGCTGGCCTGCAGGCGTTCGTCGCGCCCGATTCTGGTCTTCAGCCGGATGAATTCGATATGGCTGATCGGGTCCAGCCGGTCCCAGATCAGGGCGGCATCCACGTTCCGGTCTTCATAGACCGCGATGTAGCGTTCTGGGGCCGCCAACTCGCCGGTGTCAAACTCGATGTCCTGCGACAGCTTGACCTGCACCGGCACCCAGGGCCCGCCCTTGACCAGCTTCATCCTGTAGTAGCCGCATTCGGGCAGGCCGTCGTGCCGGGGCGACTCCTTGCCCGCCAGCGCGTCCAGCCACCAGCTATGGGACTGCATGAAGGTCGAAGGCTTGCGCATCAGCCCAGCGCCCTCTGGACCAGAGCAGCGACGATCCCGACAACGATGTAACCGCCACCGACGATCAGGACGGCGCGAAGCCAGATATCGGGATTGCGAAACCCGGCGCGCTGCTCCTGCCTCACCGCCTGATCGGCGAAGCGCTTGATCTCCGGGGCCGACCGGATCGCCTGCAGCACCAACTCGGCCCGCTGCGCCGTGATCACGTCGCCATAGGTGGCTAGCGTCGCGGCAGCTGCGACCAATTCTTCCTGCGACCGCCGCCCCGGCCCCTGCATGACCTTGATCGCTTCCACAATGCGCGCCTCAAGGGCGCCCATGGCGTTGATGTGCTGCGCCTCGGCCTCGACGAGAGTGGCGGCGGGATGGGGCGGGAATGGGTTTGGCATGGCTGAACTTTCCGGGGTGACGGGTTTAAGCCAGAAGAATAGGCACGTCCCGCAAAGCCCGTCAATATGAAATTACTGGCTTGACGTATTATCCGAAATGATGGCTATCTTGTCGTCATGGAAAAGCTGACACATTGGCTCAAGACGAACGGGATCACCCAGCGGGCGCTGGCGGCCCATATCGGCGTCTTTGAAAGCACCATCACCGACGTCAAGAAGGGGCGGCAGCGTTTCACGCTGGTTACCGCGGCCCGGATCGAACTGGCAACCGGCGGCAAGGTGCGCACCATCGACCTGGCGGACCCTGCCGAGGTCGGGAAGATCGAGAGGCTGAAATGAAGCCAATCCGGATTGAGGGTGACGTTGCCTATGTGCCCCTGACTAAGGGCTACGAGGCGATCATCGACGTCGAGGATGTGCATCTGGTCGAGGGGCAGACCTGGAGCGCCCAGAAAAACTACAACACGACATACGCTATCCGCACCGATCTGAGAAAAGGTAAGCGCCGCCAGGTGTATATGCACCGCCTCATTATGGGAGAGCCAGAAAGCTCTGGCGTCGACCACCGCGACGGCAATGGGCTGAACAATCGACGGCGGGGTGAGGCGGGAAACCTCCGGATATCCACTCAATCAGAGAACATGCACAATCGGCGCGGGAACAAGAACAACAAGTCTGGCGTGAAGGGCGTTCACTGGTCCGCTGCCAGTTCTAAGTGGCTGGCCCAGATTAGGCTTCACGGGAAGGCCGTCTGGAGCGTTCGCTTTGATGCTCTGGAAGATGCTGCCGCTGCCCGGTCCAAGAAGCTCGCAGAAATACACGGCGAATTCGCTAGGGATGGATGATCATGAACGAAAAAGAGGCATTTGTTATTTCTGCGGCGATCCAGAGGCACCGTTCGGCTTCGGCTGGCCAGGCCAGCAAAAGGCTCTACCGCCTGAGAAACGGGGCGTTCTCTTCCACGCTTGCCGAAATCACCGACTTCAGGGTCAGGAACGCTGGGCGGCGCTGGTTGGCCATCGGGATCCAGCAGGCCCAGCGCGACGCGGCAAGAGCGAGGCACCACCGGAAGGCCAAGGAAGCCTCGGCCTGTGAGGCCAGGCTTGCCGATCTCCACGCCTTCGCGCTGGCGCTGGGGCCGATGGAACCGGAAACGCTGATCCTGCAACCGGAATGGCTGGTGCAGTGATGGATGACGCGGACCCGAAGCCTTGGCGCTGCCCGGTCTGCAATCGCAAATGCCGGTCCCGGCGTGGCGTTCTCGACCACGCCGAGGCCCAGCACAAGAAGGCCCACCACATCCGGCGCGTCGCCGACTGGTGGGCGGAAACTGCAACCCCAGAGGAGAAGACCGATGACCAGCCTGAAGACTGAAGACGACATCGCCCGCGACAAGGATGCGGTCGAGAAGATGAAGGGTGCCAAGGGTGCCATGGAAGCCGCGCTGCGCCGGATCGAGACGCTGGAGGGCGCGCTGCGGAAGACCGGCTGTATCTTGGAGGACGTGAAGAAGGCGACTTCGCCGCACGTTTCGATGTGGACCTATTACCACGGGAACGGCACCGGCAGCCCCGAGCTGGCCACCATCCACCAGATCATCAAAGGCGCACAAACCATCATCACCAAAACACTCTAACCCATTGCCCAAAACGGCCCCCGTGGCCGCTTCCCCCATGGGCCAGCAAAGGAGAAAACCATGACCGTGAGTAAGACCCAACTGATCGACGCCGTGAAGTCGAAGATGTCCACGCCCCGATCGACGATCGAGGCTGTTCTGGAAACCGTTCTGCAGGAGATCGAATTCCAGGCGTCCAACGGCGAGAAGGTGATCATCCGGGGCTTCGGCACCTTCCAGCAGGTCCACCGGGCCGAGAGGAACGTCAGGAACCCCGCAACAGGCGCGATGTCGCGCGCCCCCGCCAGCGCCACCCTGAAATTCAAGGCGGCCAAGGCGAAGTAAGCCCCCCGCCGTTCCCCACGGGGGGGGGCGGCACCAACCGCCCAGAGGGCAAGGAGAGACCGATATGGCAAAGAAAACCGTCGAACAGATCGACGAAGAAACCGGCGAGGTCACCAACGTCGAGGTGCCCGAGACCGAAGAGGTGACCAGCGAGGGCGGTGACCCCGGCCCCGTCGAAACCATCGACGACGCCGAGATTGTTGGCGAAACAGTCGGTGATCCCGACCCCAACGTCGTGCCTGTCGACATGGAGGGTGTCGGCGAAGACTTCAGCGTTCACGCCTATGACGCCGGCGAGTTTCACCCTGAGCTGCACAAGCTTGAGGGCCAGATGCGCGACTTCATTCTGGACCGGATCAAGAACAACTGGAAACCCTGGCAGCAGATGACGGTCGACGAGCAGCAGATGCTGGTCAACGCCATCGAAATGCAGGCCCGCGACACCATCCGCGGCACCGTGCGCGCGATCAACGATTACGAGTGGGCGCACTGCTCTGTGGTTCTCGGCCAAGTCACGCTGAAGGGTGCCGAGAAGGGCATTGAGGCCAAGGTCACCTGCGAAATGGATGACGACAACCTCAAGTTTCTGGGCCAGCACGTCGAGAAGCGCGTCATGATCATCGCGACCGATGCAGAAACCTTCTTCGGCGCCGATCGGATCAAGTATGATGGGCGCGGATCCCAGATGGATCTTCCCCTCGGCGGCAACATCAAGGACGCCGAGACGGGCGGATTCGCGGACGAGACGGAGGCGCTTCGGGCGCCGGTCCTTGATGGTCCGGAACCTGACCCGCTGGCGCCCGACGATGACGATGACGACGAAGAGGAGGGCGCTTCGGATCTGTCGGTTGATGACGACGAAGACAAGACCGACACCGAGGCCCCGTGGCCCGACGACCAGCAGCTGGGCGAACAGCCCGCCGACCCCGAAGAACCGGGCGAGGCCTAAGCGATGGAACCCGCCCGCGTCCTGTTGCCCCCACCGATCAGCACGAACCACCTGTTCGCGAACGTGCCGGGGCGCGGGCGGATCACGTCCAAGGAATATCAGGCCTGGAAGAAGGCCGCCGCCCAGCTTCTGACCGCCCAGCGCTGCCCGCGCTTCACCACGCCTGTCTACATTTCGATCATGGTGGGCGAGGTCGATGTTGGGGCCGCCATGGACAGCGATAACACCCTGAAGGCGGCGATCGATGCCTTGAAGGGCGCACAGATCATCGTCGACGACAACCGCCGCTGGGTCAGATCCAGCCGGGCCACCTGGATCCCGGGCTTCCGGGGCATGGTGGCAATCGTCGCCCCCGCCACCGAACCGCCCACAGCCGACGAGCTGCGGCGCACAATTCCACCATCCATTTGGGAGGCCATGCAGGGACATGCCAAGAAATACCAAAGATGATCCGCCCTTTGCCTGCGGCTTCACGTTCTGCGCGGCGTTCGTTCGGATCATGTGGCCGGAATCGGACATCGCGCTGGCCCGATCAGCGGCGGCGGCTGGCGTCACCGAGAACGCGCTCCGATACCGGGCCGACCGCCTCGGGATACTTGAGGAGCGCCGGAAGCGCCGGAAGTATCTCTATTCCCGGCTGCGCTTCAAGCAGCTCTGGGAGGATCACAGTCTCAGCCGCAACGATATCGCGGAAATTCTGGGCATGCCGCCAGATGTGGTCGGAGATCACGCCAAGGCTAACGGTCTGAGGCCGCGCAATGGCGGGTTCAAGAAGATCATCTGGGCCGAAGATTTCACCGCGATGTGGGTTGCCGGCGTCAGGACCGAGGAAATTGCCAGGCAGCACTACTGCGACCCGGCGGCGGTTCGGATGGAAGCGGTTCGGCGCGACCTTGAGCGCCGACGCATCGCCTTCAAGGGCATCCCGATGTCCCACTACCGCGCCTCCATTGCTGAGGCCGCTCTGGCCCGCGCCATGGCCAGGGATGCCCGCACCACCCAGCTGGCCTTCGAGGCGACCGGGCGGCAGACCCTGACGCACTGGGCCGAACTGCGCCGGATCGCGGCGTGATGGCCGGCTCCGGCGAAGCTTGGGCGCTGGCGGAAAGCGCGATCGTGGCCGGCGTGACGGGCGAGGCCTGGCGCGTCCTGGTCTTGCGCCTGAAGACCAATGCCGAGTGTGAGGCCTTCAGGGTCGCGCTGCTGCTGCAGGGCAGGGACACCAGGTCCGCGCGCCTGGCAATCACCATGCGCCGCGACGAGATCCAGCGCCTGCGTTCAACGAAACGGACATATCGAGGGGGAAAGCACAGTGGAAGCTCTCTGGTTCTGGGAAAACAAAAGCCTGGGCAAATGGTGGCCGCGCACAGCGCCTGATCGCCCGTCCGACCAGTCCAGCGAAGGCCGCCGGCTGGAAATCCGTGGCGTCATCAAGGTCAGCCACCACCACCACCACCTGAGCCTGAACGCGCTGCGCGAGATCTACAGCCGCGACGGCAGGCTTGTTGGAACGCAGGGCCCGGAGCATTACCGGGCGGTCATTGGAATTGCGGCATGAACGACGCACCGAAGCTTGCGACCACAGAGGAAGACCTGAGCCGGCCGCTTGGCACGGACGCCTGCCCGACCTGCCACGGCAAAGGCACCCTGTCTGAGCCCAGCGACCGGCCCGGCGTCACCGTCACCGCCAGGTGCTGGCGCTGCGATGGAACGGGGTATGGGCGGTGAGAATTCCGCAACTGCCCTGTGAGTTGTGCGGGCCAGAGAACGAATGCACCTGCCCACCCTGCCCGTGCCAATGGTGCAGGGTATCGCGCGGCGAAGGTTCCGCCGCTGACCGCGCGTTCGTCGCAGCTCACAGGAATGCTTTCGATGCGGCCGACCGGCGGCGCTTCGCCCGTAGCGAGAGCATGAACATGCGGGCCAACTTCGACCGCTACATGACCGAGAGGGACAAATGAGCAACGCCAAGGCCCTTTTCCGCGCCACCAAGCGCAGGCGCGCGGATCCCGGCCCCGCCCTCCTCGATGACCTGCCGGTGCAGCGCAAGCCGCGCGAGAAGCGCCGGGCCGATGATGCCTATCTCACCGTGGAGACCGACGCGATCCGCGCGCTGCTGGCCCGTGATGGTGACCGGATCCGGCGGGAAGGCAGCGTCTGGGATCCCGCTTGCGGTAGGGGCGACATGGTCAACGTGATCCGGGCCGAGGGCATCCCATGCACAGCGTCCGACCTGGTGCTGCGCGGCTGCCCGGATAGCTGGCAAGCCGACTTCTTCAGCTGCGGTAGGCCGCGCGCCAAGGCGATCATCACAAACCCGCCCTTTGACCTGATCAACGCCAAGGGCCGCGCGCTCTGGCTGAAGCACAGCCTGGCCATGCCGGACTGGCGCTACATGGCCCTGCTGCTGGCCTGGGACTGGCCCGCCGGCAAGATCAACGGGCTGGGCCAGATCCTGGACACCACCCCGTTCAGCTATTCCTACCTGATCCGCTGGAAGATCGACTTCACCGGCCAGGGTCAGGCCCCACAGCGCAACGCCTGGTTCGTCTTTGATCGGGACGACCCCAGAAGCTACGACGGCACCCTGCCCGAACCATCCTTCCGCCTGCTGGACCGCTTGGACGCGCGCCAGCCTGATCTCAACCTTGAACCGGAGACCGACCAATGAGCTTCTTTGACCTCGCCATGGCCTGGCGCTATTCCCCCGCCACCGGCAACGCCTTCCTTGTCCATATGGCCCTTGCCGACATGGCGATCGACAGCCGCGTTTGCGCGACACAGGCCGAGATTGCCATTCTGGCCCGCTGCAGCGTCCCCACCGTCAGCCGGGTGCTGCCCGAACTGATCGAGGCCGGGTGCATCGAGATCGAGGCGCAGGGCGGCGGTCCCCGGTCCCCGATCTACCGGCTGGCGCATCGCTTTCAAAATGATAGCTTTATCAGGAATGACGTGGTAAGGCGGGTTATAGATGATCAAACCGAAAGCGAAGCGATGCCGCAGCGGATCCCGTTCGTTCAGCCAAATGTCGGTGAATCCATGGACATCTTGGACCAAGCCAGGCGCGACATGATGGACGCCACAGGCATCAGCGACGTTCTGCGGCCGCCCAACGTCTACAAGAACCTGGCCCGCGCCATTGTCGGGCGTGACGAACTGTCCGCCGGGCTGCAGAACCTGTTGCGCGCCATGGGAACCGAGGTGCCCGAGGGGGCGCCGCCGCTCTACTGGTGCCGAGACGAGCATGTCGAGGCCTACCGGCAGCTCCTTTCGTTGACCGACAATACCCCGGCCCAACTGCTGGCCGCCGTCCAGGCCGCCCAGATCAGGGCGCCGAAGATCCGGACGCTACAGGAGATCAACGACAAGCTCTCCGCCGCGAACATCATCCCGTTCTGATCATGGGAAAGAGGGCAGAAAACATAAGACCGACGCCGCGCCGCCCGCTGGATTGGCGCGCGCGCGGCAAGGTTATGGCGCGCTGCTACAGCAGGGAGGCGGATGCCTTCATCTGCAACTGGTGCTGCTCCAGACTGCAGGCTTATCAGGTGGTCATCGACCACTGGATGCCTCTGGCTCTAGGCGGTCAGGATGACGACGAAAACCTGTGCGTGTCCTGCGCTTGGTGCAATTCCGTGAAGGGAAGCCTTCACCCCGACGATGCAGAGGTGAAGATCAACGCCCTTTTGGACGGGGCGCTTTCATGAGCCGAAAGCATATCCCGTACTTCAATTTCTACCCCACAGATTTCATGAATGGAGTCCGTGGGTTAAGCCCTCAAGACGTGGGCGTCTACACCATGATCCTTTGCCGGATCTACGAGGAAAGCGGCCCCGTCGAATACCATGTCAGGCGGCTGGCGACCTATTGCGGGATGCGCGAGGCGACATTCGACAAGGTCATGCGGAAGCTGGTCGATCTTGGAAAGCTCACCCTGCACGATGGCGTTGTTTCCAATGGCAGATCCGAGGTCGAAATAGAGAAGCGCGCGAACGACTTGAAAATTGCATCCAGAGCAGGGAAAGCCAGTGCCGCAAAAAGGCAACAAAATCAAGGCAAGGCTGCAACGACCGTTCAACGACCGTTCAACCATACAGACACAGATACAGAAGAAGAGAGACCTAAAGGTCTCTTGTCGTTTCCAAGCAACGACGATCTCGAAACTGCGATCGACGACTACAACGATTCTGCGGAAAAGGCGGGCTGGCCAAAGGTGAAGGCGCTGACCAAAGCACGGACGGCGGCGCTGAAGGCCAGGCTTCGGGAGTGTGGTGGTCTGGCAGGGTGGCGCGCTGCTCTGGCCCGCGCCCGGGCCTCGCCGCACCTCTGCGGCCAGAACGAACGGGGCTGGACCGCCAGTTTCGACTTCCTGACCGCGCAATCCTCTTTCTCCAAGCTGATGGAAGGAAATTACGATGCAAGACCTAGTCACCAGAATGCAGGACCATCTGCCCCGGGCGGCCAACGGCCTGATCCTGCCGTTGAGCAAATCACTCGACTCGTCCGCTCTCGCCACGCATCAGGCCCGGGTGGCGCTGGAGCTGGAGGTTCTGGCGAAAAAGACTGACCGTTACGGCTGGGAACGTGACCGCGGCACCGTGGCGCACGACCAGATGATGGGCGACTGGATCGACGCGCTGCAGGATTTCCCGCTGGAGGAGGTTCGCGAGGGTATCAAGGCCGCGATGGACGAAAAGCGCGGCAAGATGCCGAACGAGCGCGAGGTGCTGTTTCAGGTCCACAAGGCCCGCGCCAAGTGGCTGCTTGCCCAGCCAAAGCCGCAGGCGCCGCAGGATCCGGAGCGCCGCCCGGCCACGGCCGAGGAGGCCAGGAAGATCATGGAAGATTACGGCTTCGCCCCGAAGCGCATGGGAGACAAGACATGACCGATTTAGCTGATCTCACCCGCCTGCATGGCCACATCAAGCGCATCATCGAAATGCGCAAGCGGTTGGCCACCCTCGGGGCCAAGGATTTCTCGGAAATGACCCCGAAGGCGGTCCAGAAGAACGAGGCCGACCGCAACTGGCTTTGCATGGATATCGACAAGGCCGAACGCGAGGCACACGCCGCCGCGGTCGACTGCGGGATCGCCGACCCGCGCAGCCCCGAATCCTACGGGCCGGTGGATTATCGCCCCAGCGCCTTCCACCACTACCGGCACACGCCGACTGTGCCGAAGTGCCGGCAGGGAGGCGCATCATGATCAGCATCACCGAGGTTTTCGCGCAGAAGCGCAAGGTCTTCGAGTTTCACACGCCGTTTGGCGTCCTTCTGGAGCATGATCTGCGCTGCCTGGTCAGGGCCACGGCCCGCGATACGGGCTGCACCATGGCCGAAGTCAGGCAGGAGTGCGGGCTATGACCGACAGGCCCATCATCTTCTCGGCCCCGATGGTTCAAGCGCTGCTGGCCGGGCGGAAAAACCAAACGCGCAGACTTCTCAACCCGCAGCCCGACCTGAACGATGCCGGGCTTTGGCGGTATCCGCCCGACAGCGTGTGCAACGGCGTCGATCCCAAGCTGTGGGTCAAACGGTTCGGCGGATTCTGCCAGACCGACGCCGAGGGGTTGGCAAGCTTTCTGCTGCACCCCAGTAATGGGAGAAGGCTGCTGCCCTACGCCCCCGGCGACCGGCTCTATGTGCGGGAGGCGTGGTCTGGTGAACACTACTGGCACGCTACGGCCCCAAAGGAGCGCCAATCCGGCTGTTGGGGTGGTGAGGTCTACGTCAAAGAGAGCATCTGGTATTGGGCAGATGGCAACCCCGAGTTTGGCGATTGGGAGAGGCCGCGCCCGTCGATCCACATGCCACGCTGGGCCTCCCGCCTGACGCTGATCGTCACCGAGGTCCGGGTGCAGCGGCTGCAGGAGATCAGCGAGGCGGATGCGGTGGCCGAGGGGTGCGCATGGTCTGATCTGTGGGAGGGCTACACGCCATGCCCGGATGCTGGCGATGCCCGCTATTTCAACTCGCGGTCCGCTGCCCGCAGCTTTGAGCAACTTTGGTCTGGCATCCACGGCTCCGACGCATGGGGCGCGAACCCTTGGGTGGTGGCCGTCAGCTTCACCGTCCAGCACGGCAACATCGACGCGGGAGGCGATCATGGCTGACGACGAACACGAATGGGGCGCGCTAATCCTGCACGACGGCAAAGGTTGCCCTGTCACCGGCGAATTTTGCGAGGTGCATTGCGCCAATGGCGACGTGGCCTGCGGAATCGTCCACGACGATGGCAAGCACAAGTGCAGTCTCTGGAACTGGGCAAACCTGTGTTTCCTCTGCTTTTTCCAGCGCGTCGTCGCCTACAGGGTCAGGAAGAACCGCCATGCCCAGCGCCTGTGCGACATGATGGAAGAGATCGTCACCTCACCCGCGCCCGTCGTGCCGGCCGAACCGGAAAGGGTCGACGGATGACCCCCCAGATTCCGCTGGCCAACGACCTGATCATCCGCAGCCTGCTCTGCAAGATCGAGAAGCTGACCGCCCGGGTCGAAGCCCTGGAGGGTGCGCCAAAGCCGGCGCGGCGCAAGCCCAAGCGGCCGCCAAACCGCAAGGCCCAGCAACAGCGGCCGGAACGAGACGCAGTCGCCTTTGCCGGAATGACACCGATCTGCCAAGCCATCGCTGACAGGTATCGCCTCGACCTTCTCGACCTGCGCGGCCGGGAAGTCGCGGACCCGCGTTTCGTGGCCCGGGGCGAGGCAATGCAAGCCTGTGCCGACGCGGGCTTCTCAACCCCCGTCATCGGCCGCTACTTCGACGGTCGCGACCACACCAGCGTTCTCCACCTGATCGCTCGGCACAAGGCCAGGATCAACCAACAGGAGCCAAGTCAGTGATTGCAGCAGGTCACCCAAAGGGAGAGTGGCTGATCGGCTGCGAAGAGAGCGGCAGGGTCAGAGACGCCATGCTGGCCCTCAACATCCCGGCCGTGAGTTGCGATCTGCTGCCCAGCCGGTCCGATCGCGGGGAACACCTGCAGATGGACTTGATTGAGGCGTTGCGCCTTCGACCGTGGCGCGGGCTTATCGCGTTTCCGACCTGCACCTATCTGACCTGCTCTGCCGAGTGGGCTTACAAGGATCCTGATTTCACGCGATACCCCGACGTTGGTTATCATCAGCGCCTGCAGGCCGGAACGCTGTTCGGGGCCAAACGTCGCATGGCGCGGCAAGAGGCTATCCAATTCGCGCTGTTGCTCTGGAATTGCGGGCTTGAGCGTGTGGTGATTGAAAACCCCGTCGGGATCCTGTCGCAGCATCTGGGACGGCCGCCCACATATCAGCCTTATGAGTTTGGCGATGATGCCAGCAAGCGGACCTGCTTCTGGTTCAAGGGCGTCCGGCCGCTGGTTCCGCTTCCGCGCTGGCAGTGGGCTGCGCCTCGGATGGTTGACGGCAAGCCTCGCTGGGCCAATCAGACCGATGGCGGCCAGAACAAGCTTTCACCGGGCGAGGATCGGGCGCGGGATAGATCCGAGACATTCCCCGGTATTGCATCTGCCTTAGCGGAACAGATCGGGCGGCAATAATGCCCTCCCCTTCTCGCCTCGGCCAATTCGGTATATGGGGATTTCTACGAGGGAAGCCCGAGGGAAGCATGGAGTCGCAGAGTGTGGCGACCGTCGACGCGCTGACCAGCTGGTCGCGCCAGGCGGGTTTCGGTGACAGGCGCGTCTACCACATGGGCAGCCTTGCCCGTGACCGGCGGGTCAGTGACATCCTGAACGGGCTGGCCGACACCGCGCTGCTTCTGTGCGAGACCCGATTCCTGCGCCTGCAACAGCGCCGCATGGTTCTCTCCACTCCAGAGGATGACCGCTGGGTCTACCTCGCCGTCCGATCAGGCACCGGCTACGCCCCTCTCGCCGTGGTCAGCCTGAAGATCACGTCCTTCGAGTGGCGCGCGCTTCGGGCCGTCCGCGACCGCGAACCAGGCATTTCCGTGACCCGCGCGATCCGTGACGCCCTGGTCTATCCCACCCTCACCAGCTTCGACGTCGCCAGATCCATGATCGAGCTGCTGCAGCAGCGCCAGCTGATCAGGTCCGCCACCGGCAAGGGCTGGGAGTTGAGCCCGGCCGGGCTGGAAGCTTTAACCTGAGAGGCGCGCGATGTCAGACAAGCTGTGCCAAGGGAAGATCATCCACCGCAAGGCAGGCGCTGCCAGAGCAGCCATGCGTCGTGCCTTGGTCGAGGGGCGGGCTGAACTTGGGGCCAAGGTCTACCCCTGCGACGCCTGCAAAGGCTGGCACTGGGGGCATTCTGGCGGCGGGCGGCGGGTGCTGCGCACCATCACGTCGATCGACCGCGCCATCGCAACGGACAAGCTGAAGCGCGACCGCGCCGGGAAGGCCTGACATGGCAGGCCGCCCCCGCGCCGAACTGGTGCTGATCGGCCAGCAGGCCGACGAACCCGGCCGGGCGCTGAAGTACGACCCCAAGTATTGCGACATGATCCGGATGATGGCGCAGGCCGGCGAGTTTCCAGAGACCTGGTGCGCCACCATCGGGATCCACAAGGTCACGCTCTACCGCTGGGCCGATGATCACCCTGAATTCGAGGAAGCAATAATGGTCGCCTGGGTTCTGCTGCAAAGCTTCTGGACGAAGTACGCGACGGCGAACCTGACGAACACGGATCTCCGCGGCAACGTGCTGATCAGGATGCTGCAGCGGCGATTCCCCGGGCTCTACGGCGGCGACACCCAGATCGAGGGAACGCTTGAACATTTCATGGCCAGGAACGCGAAGACCGCAGCTGCGCCGGCACCAGAAGCCAACCAGCCCGATACCCCGATCACCGACCGAGAGGCCATGCTGGCCAAGATCGCCAAGCTGCAGGATAGACTGAAGCAACGAGAGGGCGGAACATGACCGAGACATCTGAACGCTACCCTCTGACCCCGGCAGCGATTGAGGCTGGCGCCCGCGCTCTGGCCGAGGCGGTGAACGGCGGCACCTGGGAAACCCACTACACCGCAGCCCAGAAGGCGCTATGGCGCCGTCGCGTCGTCGTCGCGATGAAGGCCGACTAACGCCCCATGATCGCCTCCTACGCTTCGGCTGATCCCGACATTTACGCGCTGCATCAGGCGCTGGACGAACTGGACCAGCTGGATTCGCGCAACAACTTCCAGGCCTACTACCAGCGGATGACCGGCTTCACGCCGCAACCGCACCACAAGCTGACCTGCAAGGCGCTGCAGGCGGTCGAGGACGACAAGATCGACCGGCTGATGGTCTTCATGCCGCGCCGGATGGCGAAATCCACGCTCTGCACCCAGCTTTTCCCGGCCTGGATCATGGGGCGCCACCCGACCGAAAAGATCATGAGCGCCGTCCACACCCAGAAGTATGCGGCGAAGACCGGCAAGATCGTCCGCAACCTGATGCGGCACCCGCAAAGCCCCTTCGACGTGAAGCTGGCCGACGACAGCCAGGCAAAGGACCAGTGGGCCACCACCGACGGCGGGGAGTACAACGGGTTCGGACTGATGGGCGGTTCGACCCACGGCAACCCCGCCAGCTTCCTGATCTCCGATGACCTGATCAAGGGCCGGAAGATGGCCATGTCCGTCCACATGCGCGAAGAGGCCTGGGAAACGTACAAGGCCGACCTGGTGTCATCGCTGCAGGGTCGGCGCAAGCAGATCATGGTCACGACGCGCTGGCACCAGGACGACCCCGCTGGCCGAATCCTGCCCGAGAACTTCGACGGCGAAACCGGATGGTACAAGGACCGGGAAACCGGGGAACTCTGGTTCGTCCTCTCGATTCCAGCCGCTGCGGAACATGAGAAAGACCCGCTGAAGCGCAAGCTGGGCGAATATCTCTGGCCCGAGGAATTCGCCGAGAAATTCAAGGCGGCACAGGCCCGGGGCGGCTGGGTCTGGTCGGCGCTCTACCAGCAGCGCCCAAGCCCGGCGGAAGGCCTGATGTTCCGCGCCGAACACCTGAACCGCTACGACCCGAAGACCATGTCGATCGTCGGCATGAAGATCTACATCGCGTCAGACTACGCGACCAAGGCCGAGGCTGGCGCCACGGATCCAGACTACACCACGCATGGGGTCTGGGGCGTTGATCAAGACCTCAACCTCTATCTCCTCGATGGCTGGCGCGGCCGCTTCACCTCCGACCGCTGGGCCGCAGAGTGGATCCGCCTCTGCAAGAAGTGGAAGCCGCTGCAGGCCTTCGAGGAAAACGGCCAGATCATCAACTCTGTCGGCCCTTTCCTGACCATCATGATGCGCAAGGAGCGGGTTTTCGTGGCCCGCGAAGGCTTCACATCGTCGACCAACAAGGAGCAGCGCGCCCAGGCCTTGCTTGGCATGGCGTCCATGGGCAAGCTCTTCCTGCCGAAGAAGGAAGGGCTGACCGGCGATCTGTTGCTTTTTGTGGACGCCTTCGAGAAGGAGATCCTGCAATTCCCCGGTGGCAAGCACGATGATACCGTCGACCAGGCCACGCTGATGGCGCGCGCATTGGACCGCCTGGTGGCAGGGACGCCGACCAAATCCGGCAAAAATGCCGCCGGTGAAAGCCTAGATGAGCTACACGCGAGAAACGAAGCTGCGAAAGAGCGAAGGAAGAGGGGCCAATGAAAACGCCAAACATCGTTCCGGAGCATACCGTTGCCCCAGGGTCGGAGACCGTGCCACATGAATTCCTGACCGGCGGCAGCCCCCTCGATCGTGAGCCCGAGACGGCGGACGAGGCGAAGCAGGAAGGCCCCAGCAAGTCCTGGACCTTCTGGAACCAGCAGATCTCCGCCGCGCTGACCCATGAAAAGCTGTTCCGGGCCGAGGGCGAGGCCACCGAACGCCTCTACTTCGGCCGCCAGGAGAAAAGCCAGTCCGATGGCGAGAACGAGAACGCCCTGATCAAGATCGACGAAAAGACCGCCCTGGTCCATGCCAACATCGACGTTCTGAAGCCGCTGATCTACTCCGACACCCCGCAGCCCGTAGTCAGCCGCCGCTTCAATGGCGACTTCAAGACCGACGCCACCGACCTGATGGCAACCGAAGCCGTCTTCCGCCTCGCCAAATACATGCTGGACACCGAGGATTTCGACGGCGCCATGATCGGCTGCCGCGACGACTGGCTGATCCCGGGCCGTGGTGGCGCCACCGTGGTCTACAAGGAAGTGACCCAGGAGGTTGCAGAGCCCGTCCTTGACCCCATCACCGGGCAACCCGCGATCGACCCCATCACCGGCCAGCCCACGACCCAGATGGTGCAGAGGGTGGTCAATCAGCGCGTCATGCCCCGGCATCGCGAGTGGCGCACAGTCCTGTTCTGCCCGAATGCGTCATGGGATGATCTGCCCTGGATGGCGATCGAGCATTCCCTGACCAGGTCGAAGATCGAAAAGCGCTTCGGCGCCGACATCGCGGCCAAGATGTCCTACAACCGGCCAGGCATGGCAAATTCCACCGCGCCGGCCGAGGATGACGACCGCCTGCAGTCCTCGGTTGGCGGCGTCGCCCCCACCACGGACACGCTGGCAACCGCGATCAGCCCCTTCGACACCGCGCCCGTGATGGAGATCTGGGACCGGGAGTCCAAGCGGGTGATCTGGTGGTCATCCTGCTACACCGACGACGTGCTGGACGAAGCCGATGATCCGCTGAAGCTGGATGACTTCTTTCCGATGCCGCGCCCGCTCTTGGCCACGACCAAGGGCCGCCGCCTGACCCCCCGGCCTGACGTCCGCTACTACGAGCAGCGCGCCGAGGAATGCCGCATCGCCTCGGAGAAGATGGCCGAGATCCTGCGCGTCATCGCCGTCGCCGGCCTGATCCCGGCATCCGCAGCCGACCAATTCCAGAAGCTGTTTGAGGGCAAGAACCAGCTGATCCCGGTAGAAGCCTGGATCTCGCTTCTGCAGAAGGGCAACCTGGGGGAGTTGGTGCAGTGGCTGCCGCTGGCCCCGATGGTCGCCGCGTTGCAGGCCCTGCAACAGATGCGTGAGCAGGCCAAGAACGCCATGTTCGAGGCGTCCGGCGTCTCCGACGTCATGCGCGCCGCCACCGATCCCAACGAAACTGCCGCCGCACAGAACCTCAAGGGCCGCTATTCCGGGCTCAGGCTGTCCGAACGCCAGCGCCGCATGGCCCTCTATGCGCTGGACATGCTCAAGATGATGCTGGACGTCGGCACCGGCCTGTTCGAGACCACGCTGATCGCCGAAATCTGCGGCATGGACCTGCCGATGACCGAGGCGGAACGCGGGGCCGAAATCCAGCGGCGCGAAGCGGAAATGCAATCCTTCATGGCGCAGATGGCGCTTTATCAGGAAGGCACCCAAATCGCGCAGATGCAGATGCAGCAGGCCGAGGCAGCACAGCAGCCGCCGATGGAAGGCCAGCCCCCAGCCATGCCGCCAGCCGAACCGCCGCTGAACCCCGGCCCGCCGCCGGTGGAACCGAAGTACGAAAAGAAGGTGCCGGAAACGTCGTGGGAACTGGTCCATGCCCGGATCAAGAGCGACCTGAAGCGCAAGATCACTATCTCGATCGAGACCACATCCACCGTTCTGACCGACGAGGCAAACGACAAGGAGCAGCGCGTCGAATTCATCAGCGCCTTCGCGACGTTCGTTCAGACCCTTCTGCCGCTGGTCGGAACGGGCCAGATGCCCATGGCTACCATGAAGGAAATGCTTCTGTTCGGCGTCCGCGGCTTCCCGAAGAGCCGGTCCCTGGAGACCCTGATCAACGACCTGCCCGACGAGCTGCCGACCCCGGAAGCCAAGGAAGAGGTTCAGGTCACTGTTGCCAAAATCAACAACGAGGTGAAGATGTTGATGCAGGAGAAGGACCACGCCCAAGAAACCAAGATGAAGGGCGTCGAACTGATCAAGGACGCCGCGACGAAAGCGACCCAGCCCGACAAGTCACCGGATCTACCACCTGACCCCACCCCGAAAGCCCCACCCAAAGGAAAAGCCAAATGAACGACCGTGAAGCCATTGAAATGATGCGCCGCGCCGCCGGTGAGATCCGCGATCTGCGCGCCCACATTGACCGCCTCTCGCCCAGGGCCGAGGCCTATGAGGTGATCCGCACCATTACCGGCATGGTGCCGCGTCCATCCATGGGCGGAAGCCCTGATCTGGCCTGGCAGCTTGATCGCCGCGCCGCGGAACTGGAAAAGGAAATGATGCAGCCGGTTGTCACTGATCTGGAACCCACCCCGGCACCAGAGATCTAACCCCACCCCAGAGGAGACCACCCCATGACCACCAAAGGCGAATATCGCGTCGGCGTCAGCTTCAATTTTAGTGTTGACCCCGTCGTCGACATCATCAAGGCCATGACCGCACAGCTGATCAACGCGGTCGAGGCGATCGACAACCAGCAGAACCCGGAGCGCGCCAGGCTGAAGTCGTTGGCCCAGACCGCCTACGAGGAAGCCGCGATGTGGGCGGTCAAGGCCGCGACCAAGCAGTCGATGCCGGCCGAGATCGCGGGCGAACGGGCGTTCCCGACCCCAGCCCCCGCCGCCGACCCCTTCGTCGAGGCCGTCCGCAGCGGCGTCATGGCTGTCATGGGCAGCCTCGGCCCGTGGGAACTGCCGAAGGTCATGGGGCCTTCGGAATTCCTGCATGTCCTCAGCCACCTGCAGAAGCGCGGGTTCAATGGGGCCACCAATGCCGACATCGACCTGGTCTTGCGTGACCTGCGGCAAACCAAGCCATGAACGCCCGCCGGAAGCGAGTGATCCGCGAACTGGCGAACCTCGCCCCGCGCAAGGTCATCGGCACCTGGGAATTCGATCCCGGCGCCGACGTCTACATCGTCACCGACAAGGACGGGACCACCCACCGGATCAGCGGACAGGAGGTCTGCAATGCCCGCTAGGCACACGTTTGGCATGCTGTTCTGGATCCGCTCCGGAATCGCGCTCTGCATCCTTGGCCTCGCGGTGCTGCCAGCCTTCGCCCATAGCTGGTACGACCCCAGTTGCTGCAGCGGGCAGGACTGCGCGCCGATCCCGTCAATCGCGGTGACCGCGGGGGAAGGCGGCTGGCGCGTCCGTCTTAGGGTCGGCGATCATCCTCTGGTCACCGGCCCGATCGACGTCACCGTGCCCTACGATGAAGCGCTGCCGTCGCAAGACGGGGCCTTTCACGCCTGCATCCGCGACCAGACCCCGGGCTGGGAGTATGTCACCCCGATCATCTGCCTCTATGTCCCCGACACCGGCGCAGGCATGTAATGGCCCGCCCGCAGATCACGTCTTGGACCGGAACGCTTTTCAGAAAGCAGCTCAATGCCGTTCTGGACTGGCTGACCGGGAATGCTGCGGGCGGCGTCAGTTTCGTCGGGGCTTCCGACTTTGCGGGTTCAAGCCTCACCTATTCGTCGATGCCGCTTGGGGCGGCTGGCGGCGACAGGATCGTCGTCAACGGGCAGGACTGGGTGACCCTTCCATCCAGCACCACCCACTTCTACGCCACCACCTCGGGCGGCCTGAAGGCGAGACGGAACGCCCCTATCATGGTTGTCGCCTCCACCGGGCAGTCCAACGAGCTTGGCAGCAATGCCGGCGGCCCGAACCCGGCCAGCAAGCTTGTCGGCTGCTGGGATGGCGTCACCGTAACCTGGGGATCCTCTGACATCACCGCCCAGCCCTGGACCAGGTCGAGCCCGCACGGCAACGGCGGCAAGAACAACATCGCCTTGGCCCGCGCCCACCGGCTTGCCGATGATCTGGGCTGCGGCGTCGCCGTGATCCGCGACGGGACCGGCGGCACCTCGATCGACGAATGGGTCGCGGCCGGCACGTCCTCGGCGCGCTATGCCGCGTTCAAGACCAAGGTGGAGGCCGGGCTTGCCGCTCTGGGTCTTAGCAAGGTCTCCGAGATCATCTATGCGCAGGGCGAAGAGGATTATACCGACGATTTCGCCACGCACCTCGCCAACCTGCACCTGCTGCGCGACCAGCTGCGCGCGGAATCGTGGTGCGACTACGATACCCCGATCTACTTCATCGGCCCCTCGAACCTGCATGACCGCTACCAGTGGTCGGAGGCGATGCGCTACTTCGCCGCCAAGGTCGACAGCATGTGCATCTACGTCCCATCCAACGGTCTCAGGACAGAATACGAGGATGACGGCACCGGCGCGACGCCTGGCGCCGGGGATTTCACGCACTGGCTTGGCGAAAGCCTCTGGGAAATGGGTTACCACCGGATTGCCCGCGCCGGTCTGGTCGAGACGCATGGCGCGCTGTTCTATGGGCGCGGGGTCGGCCCGGCCACCCCAGCCTCTACCGTGGCGCTGGCCACCTTCATCAGCCTTGTCTCCAAGGGATCCTGGACGGCCGAGAACTCGCCGAACGGGCAGGGCGATCAGCATGCGCTGGCCTGGGGCTTAGAATGCTTCGCCGAGAACTACAGCGCCGCCTTCGGCTACCAGACCCGGGCCGAGGGAATCTACAGCTTCGCCGAGGGCCGGGGCCACACCACGGTCGAGAACTACTCGATCGCGCTGGGATCCTTCAGCCTTTACACCACGGCGCAGGCGGATCCGGTCCTGTTCCAGCTGGGATATGGCACCACGACGAGCAACCGGGCCAACCTGATCACCGGGCGCGCGTCTGGTGCGGTCGAGATCCAGACCGCCCCCGATGGCCATGAGCCCGCCCAGGATGGCGAGTATGTGGTGCGCCAGATATCAGGGGACGATACCAAGCTGGAACTGCGCTACGTCGGGCAGGACAGTGTCGCGCGGACCGTTGTTCTGGACTCGGCCGGCGGCGGCGGGGGCGGGGGCGGCGGTTCGAGCCCCGCCACATCATGGGTGATCTGACATGCTGAATCTTGCGTCCACATCCGACATTGTCCGCGTCGTCACCTCGGCGGCCGCGCAGATCGAGGTTCATGCGTCATGGGGTGACCTGACGGTTTCCTCTGGGGCTGTCGACCTGGGCCGCCAGAACACCGCCGCGATCACAACGGCAACGACGACAACGGTTGTTCCCTCGCCCAGCGCCGGGGTCGTGCGGAACGTCAAGCACCTGAACATTACCAACGACCACGCTTCGGTCGCCTGCGTCATCACGGTGGAGCATACGGACGGCACGACTGCGGTCGAGATGATTTCCGTGACCCTGCTTGCCGGGGAAAACATGGTTCTAGGCGAAGATGGGCGCTGGACGCACTACGACGCCAACGGGGCCGTGTATCCGCCCGCTGGCAAGGGGGCCTATGACGGCTATCCCGTGGTGTTCATGAAGACCAGCACGGCGGCTGAAGCCGTCGGCAACTGGTACGGCACATGGAAGGACGCGGGCTTTCCGGGCGCATGGGCACCGGGAACGCCGGGCGTCAACGGGCGCGTGACAGACGGCACCACATCAACCGATTTCGGCTGCCTTCCGATCAAGACGCCGGGCACGGGAGCAAACTACCTGACCGAATTGACGATGGGCGCAAGCGTCAACCATTCGCACCTGTTCTTCGATGTGCTTTGGATCAACTCGGGCCTGACGGTCACCACCACCACGGCGCAGTCGATCACCACGCCAACCCTTCCGGCCCGCGACGTGAACGGCACG
>ERZ724516.274-NODE-274-length-32629-cov-6.009824_pt1 | contig 32629 bp, 22 predicted proteins | sample MGYA00376049_ERZ724516 | MGnify/ENA primary metagenome ERZ724516 (study PRJEB28724, sample SAMN07190886) | activated sludge metagenome | isolation source: activated sludge of sewage treatment plant in Hong Hong | place: USA: Christiansburg, Virginia | collected... | reverse complement strand
TCGCCGCGCCGGCGGACCCGCCCGCGCCGGACAAGCCCTAGAAGCCGCTCTCGCGGACCAGTACGGCCAGCGTGCCGGTGGCGGCGATGGCCAGCAGGCTGCGCCGTTCGCCGTCGATCACCACCTTGCCGCGCGTTTCGCGCGCCACCGGCGGCGATGATTCGAGAGCGATGCGGATGCGGAAGCGCGGCTCGGCCGGGACCAGTTCCTCGCCGTGGGCGGCAATCGCGATCGGCCCGCCGTGGCGCGTGGTCAGCACCGGGTGGGCGATGCGTGACACGCGTGTCGTGTCGATGCCGACCACCTTGCCGTGCACTGCACCGAGGCTGTGTTCGGGATAGAAGATCGCGGCGGCGCCTTCCTTCAGGCGGTCGACATCGTGCTGCTCGACATAGGCATCGACCTGCCAGCCGTTGGGGTCGACGAGAATGCCGAGCGGCGTGCGGGTGCCGACCCACGTGCCGGCCTGCTGCTGGTGGTCGGTGTCCAGCCACTGGCCGGCGAATTCGGCGCGCAGGGCGAGGCGGCCCAGTTCCTCGTCGGTCGAGCGGATCTCGGCCAGTTGTTCGCCGAGCCGGCCGGCCGTGGCGCTGGCCTGCTCGATCCCGCGTTCCTGTGCCTGGAGCCCGGTAAGTTGCGCATCCAGCGCGCGCAGACTGGCCTGGTTGCGGGTGCCGCGCAGGCGGATGTCGGGCGCGTCCAGTTCGGCGAGCAGTGCTCCGGCGGCGACCGGGCCGGGCTCGGCGATCCGCCCAAGCTGTGCCGGGAGCGGGCTGAAGACGATTTGCTGGCGGGTGGCATGGGCGAGGCCGTAGCCCTTGACCTCGGTCTTCCACGGGATGGCGACGAGCAGCAGGCCGAGCAGGACGAGCAGCGCGAAACGCTCGCGACGGCCGGCGGCGATCTGCGCGCGCCTTTCCCACCAGACCTTGAGTTCGCGCCAGATCGGCAGCACCACGAACCAGGCGATTTCGACGGCGAACAGGAAAATGCCGAAAAAAAAAAAAAAAAACAGGTAGACCGCAACCGCGATGCCGAGAAAGACCACCAGCCGGTAACTCCACGTCGCCAGCGCGAAGGCGACCAGCAGGTGACGCTGGCGCGGAGGGAATTTCTCCGGCCATGGGTCGTCGAGGCCGAGCAGGCTGCGGCGCAGGGCAGTGCGCGCCAGTGCCGACGAGCGTTCGTGCAGGTTGGGGAAATCGAGCAGGTCGGAAAGGATGAAGTAGCCGTCGAAGCGCATGAAGGGGCTGAGGTTCAGCGCCAGCGTCAGTACCCAGCTGGTCGTCGCCAGATAGAGGAAGGCGGTGTGCAGGAAGCCGGGATCGGTCAGCGCCCAGCCCAGGGTCGCCACCCCGGCCAGCGCCAGTTCGGTGAGGATGCCGGCGGACGAGACGGTCAGGCGCTGGTAGCGCGATTTCAGCTTCCATGATTCGCCGACATCGGTGTACAGCATCGGCCACATGACGACGAAGGCGACGCCCATGTGCGCCACGCGCACCCCGAAGCGGGTCGCCGCCAGCGCGTGTCCCAGTTCGTGCAGGGTCTTGGCGACGACCAGCGCCGAGGCGAAGCCGAACAGTCCTTCGGGCGAAATCGAATCGACCACCGCGCGGCTGAAGGCATCCCACTGGCGGAACACCAGCAGCAGGCCGAGGCTGCTCAACAGCAGGACGGCCCACAGCGTTTCCGGGCGGAACAGGCCGCCGAGGTGGGGCGCGATGCGGGCGAACAGGCGCTGCGGGCGGACCACGGGAATGCGGAAGAACAGGTAATGGTGCAGCCACCAGCGCCACTGCGTCCATTGCGCGCCGACCGAGCGGGCGGCCAGGCGGTCGGTGGCTTCGCGGCCGGGGCGCAGGAGCTGGTGGCGGTCGAGAAATTCGGCGAGGGCGAGCACCTGCTCGGGTTCCGGGTGCAGCGGGGTGGCCTCGGCAATCTGCGCGACGATCTGCGCGGGCGGCGCGCCCCAGCGCACCAGGCATTCGAACTCCAGCCAGCCGATGCGGTAAAAGCGGTTGATCACCGGGTCCTCGATCACCCAGGCCGGCGCGCCGTCGGCTTCAGTGGCGGCTTCGGCGATGCGCAGGTCCTCACGCAGCGCCGGCAGTGGCTGCATGGCGGCCGCCGCGTTCACAGCCCCGACCACTCCCGAAGCGCGGCCAGCGGCCGGCGCAGCAGGTAATAACCGAGCACCACCCAGTCGCCATAGACCTTGGCCGTGCCGCGCAGGCCGAGGCGCGCTTCCTCCGGCCGGCCGTCGAAGGCGGCCCGCAGGCGGTAGGCGGCAATGCCGTCGGGCGTCGTCAGCGCCTGGTAGCTGGTCTCGGTGATCCGGCCATCGAGCGAGGTCAACGGATGCGTCGTCAGGTAGAGCTTGACCGGGGCGCCGACGTCGAGCGCGATGGCGTCGGCTACCGGCAAGTTGATCAGCATCGCCGGCTGCGCCGGGTCGGCGAGCAGCAGAATGCGTTCGCCGGTACTGACCGGCTTGCCGATCCAGTCGTTGGTGTCGCCGAAGACGGCCACCCCGTCGCGCGGCGCCAACACCTCGATGCGGGTCAGCTGGGCCTGGATCGAGGCGAGCTCGGCGCGGCGCTCCTCGGCGCGCCCGGTGAGCAGGGCGATCTCGTTGCGCGTCTGGGTGTTGTCGAAGGCGCGCTGGCTGGCTGCATTCAGCTCGGCATCGGCGACGCCGACGCCCTTGAGGCCGACTTCGAGGCGGTTGCGCAGGGTCGTGTCGTCGAGGGAAAACAGCTTTTCGCCCTTGCGTACCGGCTGGTTGGGCGCGACATGGAAGGTCTTGACCACGCCGTCGAGCGGCGAGGCGACGATCAGTGCGTCCTGCGACACGACTTCGGCCGGGGCCAGCGCCGTCTGCTTGACCGGGATGAGGCAAAGGCCGGCGGCTGCCGCCAGGGCAAGTTTCCGCTGGCGGGGCGTCAGTTTCAGGCGCCAGCGCGGCCGGTTGCCGGCAAGGGCGGCCCAGCAATAGCCCCAGGTCCCGGCCAGGCGCGTGAGCTGTTCGGCAATCGGCTGCGCCGGTGGCGCGTCGAGCAGGAAGATGGCCATGCCGATGATCCGGCTGCTGCGGTCGACCAGCCGCAGGCACCATAATCCGGCCGGCCACCACTCCTGCCAGCCCTCGGCGATGTCGGCGGGGATGCCGGCAATGTCCGGTGTGATCCAGGCCGCCGCCTCGGTCTTCGGCAGGCCGGCAAGCCAGTCGGCGGCCCGGCGCAGCCAGACCAGGTAGGGCGAATCCTCTGTCGGCCGGGCCAGCCCGGAAACGGCAAGCAGCGTCCACGGTGCTTCGTCGGCAGCGAAGACCAGCGCCTGGCGGAAGCCGAGCAGCGGGTAGGCGTCGTTGGCGATCGAGAAGGCCAGCGCCTGCGCCGACTCCGCGGCGCGCGCCCGCTCCTCGAGGGCGGCGATGGCAAGCAGCAACTGCGGGTGGGGGAGGGCCTGTTCGCTCAAGGCGAGAACGGGAAGCGGGCAATGCCGCTCATGCCGGCCAGCAGCTCCGCCGGCTTGCCGTCGATGCGTGCCTCCAGTTCGACGGTCTGTGCCACGGCGTCGACGCGGGCGTTGATCGCCGTCACTTTGGCCGAATACGACTTGCCGGTTTCATTGATGGCGACATCGAAGCTGGTGCCGACCTTGAGCTGGCGCAGGTAATTCGACGGCACGTTGAGGCGCAGCTTGAGCGGGCCGTCGCTGACCAGGTCGAGCAGCGGCGCACCGACATTGACGCCCTGGTGCTGCTTGGCGTAGATGCGGGCAATGCGGCCGTTGAACGGGGCATTGAGCGAACAGTAGGCGACCTGGGCGCGACCGAGCGAAACGGCTCCTTTTGCCTTGTCCACCGCCGCCTGCGCCGTCGACACCTCGAGGTCGCCGGCGGCGTTGAGCTGCTTGAGGCCGGTCTTGCCGGTCAGGGTGTCGCGGGCAGCCGCCAGTTCGGCCTCGGCCATGCGCAGGCGCGCCTGTGATTCGCCGCATTCGATGCCGACAAGCAGCTTGCCCTTGGCCACCGGCTGGCCGAGGCTGGCATTCAACACTTCGATGCGCCCCGTCATCTGCGCGACGAGGGTGGTTTCGACCTCGGGCGCGAGCAGGACGCGGATCGCGTTGGCATCGGCGACCGGCGCCGCGGCCGGCTTGACGACCGGTGCGGCGGCAGCAGGCGCGGCCGACGGCGTCTGCGCCAGGAGCGCTGCCGGAAACAGCAGGGCCAGGGTTGCGAGCAGGCGCACCGGACTAGCCCGGTGCCTTGGGATTGGCCGGTGCCTCGGGGGCGCGCGGGTCACCCGTTTCCCACTCGGCCATCGTCCGCTTGATCTCGGCGGCCAGCGTCTTGACGTCGTGGCTGGCGATCGAATCCGGCATCACGTCGAGGCCGACCGAGTTGTAGAGCCGTCCCCAGGCCGCCTGGGCGTTGGAGTACGCGGCCTGGCGCTGGTAGCGGGCGAGCAGCGAGCGCGCCTCTGCACGGATAACTTCGAGTTCGGAGTCCACCGAGGTCGACGCGGCGGCCTTGGCGTATTCGAGCAGGCGGCCATCGACGCGCATGATGTCCTCGGCGAACTTCAGTTCGGCCAGCGACAGTTCATAGCGCTGCTTCCCGACATGCACCTGGGTCAGGATCGCCATCGACAGCGCCATGCGCCGCATGTCGTCGGCCTTCTCCTGGTTCTGCTGCGCCTCGTCGAGCGCCGGCCACTGGAGCAGCTTGATCAGGTTGATCGAGAGGCGCAGGCCGGCCTCGGCCCAGTTGTTGTTGTAGAGGTACTTGTTCGAGTCGTAGAGCGGGCCGGCTTCGATCCCCAGGTTCGGCCAGACCTGTGCCTTGGCGATCTTGATATCGGTCGCGGTGACGCGCTTGCGGTACCACTCCTCCATGATTTCCGGGCGCCGTTCGAGGGCCATGCGCTCGAGGGCCTCGGTGTCGTTTGGCAGGGCCGATACGATGGGCTCCTCCGTATCGGCCAACACCATCGGCGTCCCTGGCGGCAGTGACATCAGCGCGGCGAGCTCGGCACGCGCCAGTTCCAGGTCCTGGCGGCGCAGGTTCATCAGGCTGACGGCGTCGAGCAGCGCGCGCTGGTAGGAGAGCGCCTGCAGGCGGGGCAGCAGGCCCTGGTCCTCGGCCTTCTTCGCCGCCTCGAGCGCCTTGTGGGTACGATCGATCAGGCTGTTGACGTTGCCGATCAGGCGCTGGGCGCCGAGCGCTCGCCAAAAGGCGTTGCGCACATCCTGCAGCACGTTCTGCACCACCTTGCGCCGGCGTTCATCCGCCATCAGGATCTGGTCGGCCTTTTGCTCGGCACGGTAGTAGGAAACGCCGAAATCGAGCACGTTCCACGACAGCGTCAGGCCGGCCAGGCGGCGGTTGTCTTCGGTCGCGGTGGACGGGCGCAGGCTGACGGTGCCGTCGGGCTTCCCGGTGTTGATGTCGATGCCTTCGGAAATTCCGCCGGCTGTGTTGCTGCGGCCGAGATAGCCGGCGTTGGCGACCAGGCGCGGCAGCATGTCGAATTTCGAGACGTCGTAGAGGCTGCGCGATAGCGCGTTTTCCATCAGCTTCAGGCGGTAGTCGAGGTTGTACTTGAGCGCCCGCGCCGCCGCCTCGTGGAAGGTGATCGGCCCGCTCACCGGCTCCTGCTCGGCGAACATCTTCTGGCGGTCACTGACCACGCGGTCCTTGATCTCGTCCTTGGTATAGGGCGTCGGTGTCAGCGAACCGCAGGCGGAAAGCAATAGCGCGCTGGCGACCAGCAAGGGGAGGGTTTTTCTTGTTGTGCGCATGGATCGGGGTTGCATCATGAAATGTGATTGTTTTCAACCGGAATCCGGTTGGGGTGGAAGTTTACCGCAACCGGCCTGAAACGCTGCGCCGCCAGCTTCAATTGTTCGCCGAAGGACGGGGCGCTCGCCGAACCCAGTTTGAGCACATCGGGCGGCTCGGCGGGCGCTGCCTCCATCCGGCCTGAGTCTGGCGTGAACACCGAGGGGTCGGGCAGCAGGCCGTCGGCGGATAGCGAAACGACGCCCTGGCGGGCTTCGACCTGCAGCCGGTCGAGCTTGCTGGCCAGCCGGATTTCCTGCACGGTGTGCCCGACGAACTCGGCGCGGTCGCCGGCGAGCCGCGAACTCAGCGTGACCGACTGGATTTCCGGCGGCGCCTCCTGGCGGATATCGGTTCCGTCATCGCGCGTGTTCGAGAGCCGCAGCTGGCGCTCGATGGATGCGACGACGGGATGAATGTAGACCACCGGCTCGACATCGGGCAGGCCGACCGACTGGTCGTTGAGTGGCGTATTCCTGCCGAAGAAGGGCGACCTCCCGAATTCCGTGTACGGCGCCGTCATGTCGAGGGTGACGACAAGCTGGGCCTGGTCGGTAGCGCCGGCCGTATCGCTCATCGTGTAGGTGAACACATCGCTCAAGACTTTCCCGGCACCGGCGGCGTTGAGAACATCCTGGTTCGTGGTATCGATGGTGTAGGTCCACGAGCCGTCGGCGTTGAGCACCAGCGTCCCGTATTTGCCGGCAAGCGCGGTGCCGACACTGCCGCCCGCACCGCTGCCCGTTTCCGCGCCGGTGCGTATGCCGACCACCGTCCTGGAGTCGCCGCCATCGACATCGCTGTCGTTGGGCAGCACGTTGCCGGTGGTGACCGGAGCGGTGCCGGCATCGGTGGCGAGGCCGACATCATCGGCGGCGACCGGGTTGTCGTTGGCGCCCTGGATGGTGATGGACAGGGTCGCGGTCGCCGTCGCACCGAGCGCGTCGCTGACCGTATAGACGAACTGGTCTACAAGTGTTTCGGCCGGGGTGCGCTGGGCTTCGACGATGGGGTTGCGGTTGTCGACGACGTAGGTGTAGCTGCCGTCGGCGTTCAGCGTCAGCGTGCCGTAGCGCCCGGTGGTCATGCCCCCGACAGTCCCCCCGGCGACACCGGCAACGGCCTTCGTCTCGCCGAACGAATCGACGTCGGTATCGTTGGTCAGCACGTTGCCCGTGGCATCGCTGCCCGGCGTCGTGTTGGCGAATCCACCGGATTCGAGCGCGGTGCCGGCATCAGCTACGGCGACAGGATTGTCGTTGGCACCGCGGATGATGATCTGGATGCTTGATTCAGTGCTGGCCCCGTAGATATCGGAAATCGTATAGATGAATCGATCTCTGAGGGTGTCACCATTGGCGCGGAGTGCTTCAACTGCGGGGTGGGTATTGTCGATCTCGTAGGTAAAGGTGCCATCCGCTTGTTGTGTCAGCCAGCCATAATCGCCGGCTAACGGTATCCCGATTGTTCCCGCTATTCCATTGCCGCTTGTGTCGCTGGTGCGGATAGCCGTGACCGTCAGCGGATCGCCTTCAAGATCGACGTTGACCGTAAGCACGTCACCCGAAGGGTCAAGGCCCGCCGTTCCGTTCGCCACGCCGCCGCTTTCCAGGCCTGATACGATCACTGGTGCTACGGCTGTCGGCGGGTTGTTGCGGCCACGAATAAACACGGTCAATTGCGCGAGATCGGTCAAGCCCCCGGCATCTTTCAACTCGTAGCTGAAGTAGTCCTGGACCACTGCACCTGGAGCAAGGCTGGCCGTCCTGACGAAGTCGACCTGGTACAGGTAGCTGCCGTCGGCGCCGATGTTGAGCCAGCCGTAAGTACCGTTGATTCGTTCGCCACTACCGCTGTTGGTACCGGATGCGACCGTGGTCAGGAGGCCGCCGGCGGCCTCCGTGCCAGCCCTGACACCTGATACGGTCTTGCTGTCCCCGGCATCGACATCGGTGTCGCCGGTCAGCGGATCGGTCAGCACGTTGCCGCTCGGGTCGCGACCGGAGCTGGGGCTGCCGATGATGGGCGGCCAGGCCACGGCAAAGTCGTTGCGCGCCACCGGGGTGTCGTTGGCGCCCTGGATGGTGATAACCAGCTGCGCGACATCTGTCGCACCTGCCGTATCGCGCATCGTGTAGGTGAAGGTTTCGCTCAGGGTATTGGCCGTTGTGCGCAGCGCCTGAACGGTCGCGTTGTTGTTATCGACGACGTACCTGTAGTTGCCGCTCGCATCAAGGGTCAGGGTGCCGTAGGTGCCGACCAGCGCTACTCCCAACGTGCCCGACGTGCCGGTACCGGCCTCAGTGCCGGTGCGGATAGCGGTCACCGTCTTGGTTTCGCCATAGGCAGGATTGTCAGGGTCGGTATCGTTGAACAGGACGTCGCCGGTCGCATCGCTACCGGGAGTGCCATTATTCAAGCCGCCGGCTTCTACAGCTGTGCCCGTGTCGTTGATCGCAGTGGGATTGTCGTTGGCGCCGCGAATAGTGACGCTCAAGGTGGTGGTCGCGGTTGCCCCGGCGGCATCCTTCATGGTGTAGGTGAAGGCGTCAGTCAGGGTGTCCGCCGTCGTTCGCAAGCCTTGCACGGTGGCGTTGCTGTTGTCGACCGCATACGAATAGCTGCCATCTGCATTCAGGGTGAGACTGCCCCAACTGCCGGCCAGCGCGCTGCCGACGGTACCGGAAACGCTGGCACTGTTGACGAAGGCAGTGACGACTTTTGTTTCGCCATTGGTGACGCTGTCGACATCGCTGTCGTTGGTCAGCACGTTGCCGGTCGGATTGACGCCGGGCGTGGCATTGGCGATGCCGCCGGCCTCGACGGCGGTGGCCGTATCGACGCTGGCGACCGGCGTATCGTTGGCGCCCTGGATGGTGATCGTCAGCGTGGTGCTCGAGGTAGCGCCCAAGGCGTCGCTGACGGTGTAGGTGAATACGTCGGTCAGCGTATTGGCACTGGTGCGCAGTGCCTGCACTGCGGCATTGTTGTTGTCGAGCAGGTAGGTGTAGCCGCCGTTGGCGTTGAGCGTCAACGTGCCGAAACTGCCCGCAGTATTTCCGCCGACAACGCCGGCAGTTGTTCCGCTAACGGCGCTGACGGTTTTCGTTTCGCCGTAGAGATCGACATCGGTATCGTTGGTCAGCACATTGCCGGTCGGATTGGTGCCGGCAATTCCGTTGGCAATGCCGCCAGCCTCGATGGCGATAGCGGTATCGAGGACAGCCACGGGGTTGTCGTTCTGGCCGCTGATGACGACGGTGATTTCGGCCCGGTCAGTTTCCGGCGTGCTCGCGTTGTCGCTGATCGTGTAGGTAAAGACTTCGGTCAACGTGTCGCCGGATTGACGCAGGGCCTGGACCGCAGTGTTGTTGTTATTCACGACATAGGTATAGGTTCCGTTTGCATTCAAAGTCAGTGTGCCGTAGAGGCCGACAAGCGGCGTGCCGACCGTGCCGGCTGTTCCGCTGCCTCCCTCTGTGCCGGTACGCACCGCAGTGACGGTAATCGGGTCGCCGTCCGGATCGAAGTCGTTGGCCATGGCATCGTCGGCCGGGTCCAGGCCGAGCGTACCGTTGGCGATGCCGCCCGCTTCGGTGGCCAACGCGACGACATTCTGCGCCACCGGAGGATCGTTCACGCCACGGACGATGATGTTGATCTGTGCCTGATCTGTCAGGCCCGCCGTATCCTTGATCTGATAGGTAAAGCTGTCGGTCAGCGTGGCGCCGGGCGCTAGCGCGATGACTGCGGGATTCGTGCTGTCTACATCGTAAAAGAACGAACCGTCAGCGCCAATTTTCAGCGTGCCATAGCTGCCGATGATGCTGGTGCCGGTGACCGAGGTTGTGCCGCCTGCCACGTTAACTGGAACCGCCGCACCTTCAACTCCCGTGCGAATGCCATCGACGACAAGATTGCTGTTGGGCTGATCGGTGCGGTCAACGTCGGTGTCGACACCGGTTCCCGGTGTGGGCACACTAACCGGCCGACTGGGGAAGCGGATGACATTGCCGGTCGGGTTGCTTTCGGCGGCATTGCCATTGGTCGACGCGGCCTGGGCTGCGGCCTGATCATCGCTGGCCACCGGGTTGTCGTTGGCGCCGTTGATGGTGATCCTGATCTCGGCGATGTCGGTCAGACCTTCTGCGTCGGTCACCAGATAGCTGAAATACTCAAATATCTGATCGCCGGCGGCCATACGCTGAACCACAGTGGCGTTATTGTCGACCACGTAGGTATAGGTACCATCCGAACGAATCGTCAGTGCGCCGGCTAAACCATTCACGGTGACGTCAGAGTTGTTGCCTGGCACACCGGTCATGACACCAGAAGTATCCGACTCCCGCTTATAGCGGATACCGGTAACGCTTTTGGTTTCGCCATTGGCAACGCTGTCAACGTCGGTATCGTTGGTGAGCACATTGCCAGTGGCATTGCTGCCGAGGGTAGCGTTGTTCACTCCGCCCGCTTCCAGTGCGGAACCTTCATCATTCACGCCGACCGGTGTGTCATTTCTGCCGCGGATGGTCACCGTGATGGTGGCATCCGAGGTCAGGCCGCCTAGGTCACTCATGCGATAGGTGAAGGTTTCAGTCAGCCTCTGGCTGTTCAGGCGCAAGGCTTCTACGTCGGGGTCGTTTTCGTCGACCACATAGATGGCTTCGCCGTTGCTCTTGATCGTCAGCGTGCCGTAAGCGCCGACCACATTCGTGCCAGCAGCCGTGACCGCAGTAGCAGGGGTGCCGGTGCCGAGGGTGATCAGCGTCACCGAAAGTACTTCTGTGGACGGGTTGTCGTTCAGGTCGACGTCGATGTCGTTACGCAAGAGGTTCCCGCCAGCCGGAACACCTGCTTCGTTGTTGAATTTGCCGCCGGCCTCCAAAGGAGAGCCGGCATCGGGATTGGCGATGGGCGCATCGTTGACCGGGGTGATGTTGATTGTCAGGCGGTCGATGTCGGTCAGCGCGTCGGCCGCATTGACCAGCAGGTCGCCATTGGCGTCGCCGAGATTGCCGAGGTCGCTGGTAACGACGGTTAGCGTGTCGGTGCCGTTGTAGTTCAGGGTCGGGGAGTAGACAAGGGTGGCGAGCGCCGCGTTGAGTGCGGCCTGGCTACCCTTGATGGTGACGCTGGCCGAGTTGAGCGCGCCGCTGTCGATGGTTACCCCGGTGATGTTCAGATTCAATGTGCCGTGCAGGACCGAGAGCTTGACGGTCATGGGAAGCAACCCGGCGTCCACGTCGGCGACGCTGATGCCGGCGATGGCCAGCGGCGTATCTTCAAGCGTGGTCGGGGCCGCGGGCAGTGTATTGACCGGCGCATCGTTGACGCGAACGTAGCCGGCATCGGCTGTTACGGTCGACGCCTCGCCGAGGGCGGAAATCGTGATCGTTGCCAGCGGGGCGCCATCGCTGTCGATGCGGACCTTCGCATCGTCGGTGTCGCCTGGGAACGGATAGGCGAGGACGGTAGTCGGCGTGTCGATGCGGAATTTTCCGGATGGCAGGACACCGAAGACATAGGCACCATTCGCGTCGGTGGTCGTGGTGAAGCTCAGGTTGTCGGCCGTTGTTGCCAGATCGCCATCGGCGCCGGCCCAGGTCAGCGTGACTGTCTGGCCACTGAGGCCGGGACCGTCAGGCGTGGTGCTGGTCGTAGTGGAAGCGGTGTCGTCCCACAGCGTGCCCTGGATGATGCCCAGCCCGGCGCCTTCGGTACGGTAATAGGTGTTTGGCGCGGTCGTGATGCCACTGCCGTCGCGTTCGCCGCTCGGTGTCGCGTCGGCGCCCACGGTCGAGCCGGCGTAGGTCTTGAAGGTTTCCGGCAGGCTCGACCACTTCAGGGTCGCATCGGTCGACGCGATGGCAACGCCATTGGCGACTTCAACCGTGTAAACAACCCGCACGGTGGCGCCCTGGGCAAGGCGGTCGAAATCTACGGTAATACCCGTGCCGCCAGAAGCGGTTACACCACTGGGTAGGCCGCCGGGAGCGTAACTGATGCCGTCGATGATCACGGCGGTGACTGTGTAGTTGGCGCCAGTCACGAAGCCGCCATCGGTCAGCTGGAAGTCGTAGCCGACACCGTCACCACTGTTTTTGAAGTCGACACTTACCGTGGCGATGCCGGTTGCCTGGCCGGGGCGCGGGTCAAAGGCGGTGACGGTCTTGGTCAGATTGGTGACTGTCGGCTCAACGACGTTTTCGGCAATTTGATCCGTCTTGTCCAGGAAGGTCGTGCCGTTGGCAAAAAGCTTCGCCGACGTGACAAGGCTCTTGCTGGTATCGACTGCCGTCGTGTTGTCGACGCGGACGTTGAAGTCGAGATAGATCGCCTCCCTGTCGGTATCGCCATCGCTGTTGGTCAGGTCGCCAAGGCTGATGACGATTTCCCGGGGGTTGCCGGTGTCGATGCGGAATGAACTTAGCACCGCCGTCATGGTGTTCGACAGGTCGGCGGCGAGCAGGGCTTGCGAGCGGCTGGTGATGCTGGTTCCGGTGACGTCGGGGTTGGCGCCGGTGGTCAGGTCGGTGGCATTGGTGATCGCGTTGTTGGCGACCAGGCCGATGGTCGTCGTGTTCGGGTCGTTGATGAAAGACAGTCCGTCCGGCAGCGCGATCTTGATCGTCGCGCCATTGGTGGTGCCTTCGGCCAGAACGAACGCGACGCGGTAGCGGATGATTTCACCGACGGCAACAGCCTGGTCATTATCAGTGGGCGATGGCGCCAGCGTGTCAGGGAGGCCGCCGACATGGCTGATGCTGGAGCCGGAAATAACCTCGATGGCGAGCGGGGATACCTGGCGGTAATCGTTCAGGCTGCCGCTGTTGAGCAGACCATCCGCGCCGGTGCGTTCGTTGGCCTGCGCCGTCGACGTAGTGCCATCAAGGCTGGTCCAGCGGGCTTCCGGCGTGTTGGTGAAGCTGAAGACGTTGGCAACGGTGCTGTTGGCGATGCCGGTCACCGTCAGCGTGATCGAACCGCCCTTGGGAATGTCGATGTTGGCGCCGGCGGTCGTTGTCAGATTGCGGCCACTGAGCGCGAAATCGCTGCCGCCGTTATTGGTTGCGCCACCGGCAAAGACCACGGACTGCAGCACGATGCTGTCCAGTTCGCTCGGCAGGGCGTCGCTGAAGCTGATGTCGTAGGCGGAGAAGTCGCTGCTGCCCGTCCCATTGCTGATGGTGATGGTGTAGGTCACCGTGTCGCCAGCGTCGACCTGTCCCGGATTGCCGTTGCTGGTAACGGCGGACTGAGTCAGTTGCAAGGTCGGTTCACGCATCATGATCGACGGTTGGCTGCCGGTCAGGGCGACGGTGCGGTCGATGGCGGTCGGGGTGGCCGGCGGAGGGTCACCATCGGGGTCGGTATAGATGACCTGGGCACTGTTGGCACGGTTGACGCCGGCCTGGTTGCCGATGACATTGCCGGCGATCAGGCGGACGCGGATGACGAAACTGTTGTTGGTCGTGACGTTGTCGCCGGTGGCGCCAGCGGCACTGAAGGCCAAGCGGGCATCGACGCCATCGGCGCCGAGCGTGCCAGATGGCGTTGCGGCAATCCCGGAAACGGTGACGCTGCCGGCGAAGTCGGCAGTCAATGCGGCGCTGCCGGCGACTGTGGTGATCAACTGATAGCCGCTGGACCCGAAGCTGGTATCGAGTTGCAGGCCGTTAGGAATCAGGTCGTCGAGGCGCAGGCTCTGCGTGACGCCTTCGGGCAGGGTGACGACGATGTCGTAGAGCATGCTCTCGCCGACCACCAGATCGGCGCCGCTGGTGCTAGGCGAACTCGAGTCGCTGTTGTCGAGCGTGCCGCCGGCGAACACCTTGATCAGAGCCGGGGCGGCAATCGCCTGGGCTGCCTTGTCGGTCAGGTCCACCGGCGTGAAGTCCGGCCCGCCGTTGGCGCTGCTGTAGTTGGTCAGGGCGGTGGCGGTCTCGAAGTTCTGGCTGGCGGCGACCGTGTTGGCGGCGACGACGTCGTAAGTGATGACGACAAGGTTGGCACCGCTGGTGTCGTTGGCCGTACCCACCCGTCCGGGCAGCAGGCTGGGGCCGCCGTTGTCGAGGAAGGTGATGGTGGTGCCCGAAATGCTGTAGTCGGTGCCGAGCACCAGTGCCGTCCCGTCACCACGATAGACCTTGACGTTGGCGCTGGCCAGGCTGCCGCCGGCGAAGGAAAAACCGGCCGGTAGCGTCACCGTGGTGGTGACATCGTAGGCGCCGAGGCCGCCGGTGTTCTCGATGGCGGTCGCGAGGCGGACGAGATCGGCTGCGTCGATGTTGGTTACATTGCCGTCGATGGTGGCGAGGTCGGTCACGCTGCCGGTGAAAGGTGCGCCACCGGTTCCCGCTGCGGCCCAGGTGCCGGTCGTGCCGGTAACCAGGCCGCCGCTGCCAGCGCCCACGGAGACCACGCCGTGCTTGATGGCGAGCACCGGTTCGGCGACCGAGGCAATGTTGACCACGCCGCTGGAAACCAGATGTTGTTGGGTTGGAATGGTGGTCAGCTGGTCGGACTGCGCCAGCACGGTCAGCGACCGCTGGTCGGCGAAGGGCTGGTTGCCGACTTGCAGCGTGAAGTCGACGACGATTTTCGAACCGGCCGTGCCGGAATTGACGTAACTGCCGAAATTGAAAACCAGAGAGTTTCCAGTGCCGACTGTGACGGAGTTGACCGGGTCAGGGTTGGTGTTGCCGGCGCCGTAGGTCCATGCGCTGAAGGTGCTGCCTACCACCCCCGGATCGAACAGCGGCAACGGCAGGTAACTGGTCAGCGAGAAGTTTTCGTAGTCGCCGGTGGTCAGGTCGTAGGACATCCTGAAGGTGACGACATCACCCGGCTTGAGTTCACCATTGGCGGGTGGCGCGGCGCCATTGACGGTGACGATCGAGGTCTGGATGTTGTTGGTGGGGACTTTGAGCGAGGCCGCCGAGTTGTCCGTCTCGCTGCCGGCAACGCCAAGGATCGGATTCAGGAGGACGGTGGCGCTGACGACAGCACTGTTGCCGATCGCATCCCCCTCGTTGATTTCGCTTTGTGGATAGGGCGCGGTGTAGGCCTGATCGACTATCGACTGATAAGTGATGACGGCGCGCGTGGCGCCTTGCTGGAAATTTTCCAGGCTGAGGTCACCCCACAGGGCGCCGCCGTAAATCCGGTTATCGTTGAGCAGTGACTGGGCGATGTCGAAGGTCAGCGCGGTACCGCTGGCGCCCGGGGTGCCGGAAGTAAACACCAGCGGGACGACAAAGGTCTGGCCCGAACCATAGACGGTCAGGGTCGGGGTGCCGGTCAGGCGCTGGCCATCGCCGAGGGCATCGTCGATCTTGAATTCGCCTGTTCCGAACAATGTCTTGCCCATTCCGAAATAGTCGGACAGGTTGATTTCCAGCGTGTACTGCAACGTGTCGCCCGGCGAAAGGCCGGCACTGCCGACATTGCTGGCGATCGCCAGCGACTTGAGCAGGGTGATCGACTTGGCAACGAACGATCCCGGGTTGCCAGTGCCAGTGATGGTATCCGGTACGGCAGGGAGCGGCAGGCCGGTGACTGGATCGAGGGGTATCGTCTGGTCGCGCGGGTCGAGCGGCAGCCATTTGCCACTGGCAGTCGGTGCGCCGACGGTGATGGTTTGATCGTCACCGCTATTGGGGTCGAGCACCGGAGCGCCGGTTCTGTCGTTTTCGGCCACAAAGAAACTGACGGTGCTGGTGCTTGCCGTGCTCAGGGTGGCGTAGTGGACAGTGTAGGACTGCAGGTACGGTTTCCCAGCCAGTGCCGCAGCGATGCCGCCCGGGGTGTCAAAGAAGTTGCCGTTGGCCAGGGTTATCGACGCGACGGTACCGCCGGCGCCGGGGGTGATGGCGCTCACGCGGATGCTGTTCGGCAGGGTTTGCGTGACGTCGACGTTGGTCAGCGTCTGGCCCGGCGCCGGGGTCGCGGTGACCGTGATGGTGTGAGGGAAATTCGGGCCGGTGGCGGTTTCGCCTTCGGGCATGTTGACCGACGAGGTCAGGGTCACCACGGTTGGATGGACGATGAGACTTTGTGTGCTGGCCTGGATCAGCGACGGGTCAGCGGTCGGGTTGTCGGCCGAATCATTGCCGTACTGGAAGCCGCCGCGCGTCTTGATGGTCAGGTTAGGTGAGCCTGCGGTGTCGGCGAGGTTGCTCAACTGGGCGGTGATGACGACGGGAATGGCCGGCTGGCCGTTGGTTACGCTGGCGTAGGGCAGTTCGAGGACGACCAGCTGGTCGCCGGCCCGTGCTCCGTAGTCGGCAGCCTTGACGATGATTGCGGCGCCGGTGCTGTCCTTGGCCAGCGGGTGGGTCGCGTTGCCCGCCGCATCGAAGGTGATCGTGTAGGCCTTGACTGGCTGCCCCAAGTAGGTGGCGGAGACGAAGGTGATGCCGTCGTCGAATTCGGCGCCGGCGCCGTCCTTGCCGGTGGCCGGCAGGATCAGGTCGATGAAGGGCGCGAAGCCGACCTGGGTCGACGGGTTGGTGAAGGTGGCTGTGAAGCTGAACTGGCCACCGAGCAGTGTGTCCACAGGCCCGGCAGCCGACAGCGTGACCGTCGGCGCGGCATCGGCCAGCAGGCCTTCGTAGCTCATCGCCACGAGGCCGGTTTCGATGGCGCCGGTGCTGACTTCGAGCGTCCAGTCGCCACCGGCGCTGGTTGCGCCGGTATCGTTGGTGCTGGCGGCGACATCGGCGCCGGTGGCGGCGGCGAGCGCGGTGATCAGCGCGCGGCCGGATTCGCCGGCGCCGACGCCGCAGCCGTAGAGTAGGATGTCGGCATCAGCGGTGAGTTGCGGCGCCCAGGCGCGCAGGGTGTCGCTCAGGGTGGCGACGTTGTCGGCCGAGACGGCGCGGCTGCCGAGCGTGAACTGGCCGGCCGCGCCATGCGAGAGAATCTGGATCGAATCGACTTTGCCGCCGGCGGCGAGGGCGTCGGAAATCGCCTTGAGGCCATCCTCGCCGGCGCCGACCAGCACGATGTCGGCGCTGGTAGCGGCCTGTGCGGCGAGATCCTTGTAGTTGTCGATGCGCGTGTCGATGACGACCAGCGTGCGCGGCGGCGCTTCCGGAGCGGTCTGCGGCGCGTCGGGCGCATGATCGGCACTCGCCTGCTGGTCGACCGCAACGGCGGCGGCGCCGTCGAAGAGAATGCGCGGCTCGAGGGCGAGGGCGCGCGACTGCGGACGGAAGGCGAGATTTCTTGACATGACGTTGCGCTCGGTTGTGCCGGCCGACTAAGCCGATGATTTGCTTCGCATTATGACCAATTGCCGAGGCAAAGGGTCGACCGCGAAAGCATTTGCCGCGCGATTATAGCGATCGGGGCAGGGCACGGCCAATGCACCAAAGTACAAGCGGCAACTTCGGGCTGCCGGACGGCGAAATTATTCCGCGCCGGTTTGCCGCTCCACCCAGATATGCCGGGCGACCGCGTGTTCGAGGGCCAGTTCGACTTCGTCGACGAGGATGACGGTCATCGGCCGCTGCTGCAGCACCTTGAGCGTGCGCGATTCGGCGAGGCCGTAGGCGGTGAGCTGTTCGCGCTGGAGGGCGTCGATTTCGTCGCCGAAGCCGGCCAGGCGCACTTCGGTTCCCGGGGGGATGAAGGCCAGCGGCAGGCGGGCATCGTGTTTCGGGCTCATGCCGGCATCCAGAGGGCGCGCAGGGCGATGTTGAACAGGCCGCCGATCAGGAAGGCGAAGGGCACGATCACGGCGACCATGCCGAGCGCGACTTTCGCGCCTTGTTCCTTGACCATCATCATCAGGCTGGCGAAGCACGGAATGAACAGGGTGATGGTGATCATGCCGACCACGGCCTGTACCGGGGACAGCGAGTGCGACATGGCGAACAGCCCGGTGGCCCCGAAGTCGCGGCGCAGGAAGCCCATGACGAAGGCGGCGGAGGCTTCCCTGGGCAGGCCGAGCCAGCCCGAAACCAGTGGTTCGCCGGCTTCGATGATGGCCGGCAGGGCGCCGGACTTGTCGAGTACGAACATGATGAAGGTGCCGAGCAGGAAGAGGGGGATGACTTCGACCAGGTACCACTTAAGCCGGCCGCCGGTCTTCTTCAGCACGTTGGCAATGATCGGCAGGCGCATTGGCGGCAGTTCGGTCACCAGCGGGATGCGCCGACCGGGAATCAGCCTGGCTGCGAGGAAACCGGAGAGGAGCAGGATCAGCACCATGGCCAGCGCCCAGACCAGCACCGCGGTGAAGGAGACGCCGCCGAGCATGCCGAGGACGACGCCGAGTTGCGCCGAGCAGGGAATGGCCAGGGCCAGCAGGAAGATGGTGATCAGGCGCTCGCGCGGGCTGTGCAGGATGCGCGTGGTCAGCGTCGCCATGGTCACGCAACCGAGGCCGAGCACCATCGGCAGCACGGCGCGGCCGTTGAGGCCGATCAGCGCGAAGAGGCGGTTGGCGATCACCGTCAGGCGCGGCAGGTAGCCGGAATCCTCGAGCACGCCGAAGGCGAAGAAAAAGGTGGTGACGATGGGCAGGATAAGGGCCAGGGCGTAGGTCATGCCCATGGTCCACAGGCCGTACTGGCCGACCAGCAATTCCGTGATGAAAGGGATGTTGACCGCAGCCGTCACGAATTCGGTGAATGCCGGGTTGAGGATGCCTTCGAACAAGTCTTTTTCGAGCAGGCCGACCAGCACCGTGGCGCCGAAGACGCCGACGAACTGGTAAACGAGGTAGAGCATGACGAGCAGGATGGGGATGCCCCAGAGCGGATGCACGACGTACTGGCCGATGCGTTGCGAGAGCAGCGGGCTGCTGCGCAGGGCGCGCTGGATGACGCTGGTGGACAGCGCGTCGGCGGCCTCGGTGCGCTCGCGGGCGAGCAGCGTCGGAAGGTCGCCCTCGGCGCGCTCGGCGGCCTGCTGGCGCAGGATTTCGAGGTCGGCGAAGCGCTCGCCGGCGCGCTCGCCCAGCCAGGCGGCGACTTCGGGGTCACTGCCGAGGAAGAGGATGGCCAGGCCGCGCGCCGCCAGATGCGGGTGCGGAGCGAGGCGGGTGATGGCCTCGGCGGTGGCCGCGATGTCGGCCTCGAACTCGCTGTCGTAGTGCAGCATGGCTTGCGGCACACGAGCACCGGGCAGGCTGCCGGTCAGTTCGGCGATGCCGTTGCCGCCGGTGGCGACGGTCGCCAGCACCGGGATGCCGAGTTCCTCGGCCAGCGCCGGAATGTCGACGGTGACGCCGCGCGCCGCGGCCTCGTCGTGCATGTTGAGCGCCAGCACCAGCGGCACGCCGAGCTCGGCGAGCAGGGCCGTCAGGGTCAGGGTCCGGCGCAGGTTCTTGGCGTCGCCAACCTGGACGAGGCAACGGGTGTCTTCTTCAAGCAGGGCGCGCACAGTGGCCCGTTCGTCGTCGCTGCGCGAGGGCAGGGCCAGCACGCCCGGGGTGTCGAGCAGGACCGCCTCGCGATCGAAGCGGGCGCTGGCGCGGGTGACTTCGACGGTGGTGCCGGGGTAGTTGGAAACGTTGACGTAGGCGCCGGTCAGGCGATGGAAGAGCACCGACTTGCCGACGTTGGGGTGGCCGACGAGGAGAATGGCGTTGCTGGCTGTGGTCAAGGTGCGGAACTCGTTGTGGTGGCCAGGTGCGGTGCGGAACGCGAATTGTTGCGGATTGCCGGCTGGCGCCGGTTGGCGCGGTGGCCGAATAGAAGGTGGAGCGGGAATACTGGCAGGGCGCAAAAGCCGACCGCCCAGTGCGCCCACAGCACGGCATCATGCCACGCTTCGCTGCCATAGTAGAGCAGCAGTCCGGAAATCATCAGCGTCGCCATGGCGACGATCATGGCGATGCCGGAGCCGCGGTTGCGCCGGACATTCCAGGCGCTGCGGATATGCCCGGGCAGCACGGCGCCGAAGGCAAGTAGCGCGAAGGCGGCGCTGATGCCATGCCAGACCAGAAAATCGCGTGCGGCGACGTTCCAGAGCGCGAATCCCATCTCGCGTTTGAGGAAGTAGGCAAGGCCCGTGAAGGCGCAGACGGTGAGGACGAAGTGGGTGGATAGCCGTTGCCAGCTCGGCAGGTGGCCGACGCGGCTGCGTTTGTGATGGGTCATGGCGGACTCAGCTTTGATCCAGGATTAAGGGGTGGGCGTCGTAACGGGAAAAACAGGGCAGGGTGGGGTCGCCGGCGATGGCCAGCACCTTGGTCAGCGCATCGGCGATCACGCAGCGCGGGGCAATGATGGAAAAGCTTTGCCGCGTAGCCAGCGGCTGGCGGGTGCGCGGGTCGACCAGTGCCGATACCTCGCGGCCGCCATGACTACTGCGCGAGTAGTAGGTCGCCGAGGTGGCGCAGGCGCCGTCACGCAAGTGGCCGGCGAATCGCAGTTGTTCGGGATTGGCCGGGTTGCGCAGGTAGATCGCTTCCTCGGTCGAGCCGAAAACCCGCAGGTCGCCGCCTGCATTGACCATGCCGTCAGTGGCGCCGGTGGTGAGCATGGCTGCGGCGGCCCGGTCGACGGCAAAGCCCTTGGCGATGCCGCCGAGGTCGAGGCGGGTCGGGGCGGTGCAGGTCGCGCAATCATCGTCGGAGAAGTGCAGGTTGGCGATGCTCGATGCACCGGCTGGCGCATCGTCGGGCGGCAACATACCCCAGGCGGCGAGCTGCGGCGCGATGCCGCAATCGAAGAGGCCGCCGGATGCTGCGTGCAGTTCGCCGGCGAGTTCGAGTATTTCCCGAGTCAAGGCGTCGACCGCGACTGGCTCGCGATGCGCCAGACGGTTGATGCGGCAGATGTCGGATTCAGGATCGAACACCGACATCAAGCGCTGGACTCTGGAAATAGCCACAAAACCGGCGTCGACCGCAGCAGCGGCAAGATCCGCGTCGGGATGATCGACACGGATCTCGACATAGGTGCCGAGCAGCGGCCGGCAGGCCTTCACTTGCTTCCCTTGAGCACGAGGTCGTGCATCACCATCAGGCGCTTGACGCCGTCGGTCAGGTGCTTGCAGGAGAGCGTGGCACCCGAGATGTTGGTGATGTCCTTGTTCAGCTTTAGGGTCGAATCGCCGGTCTTGCCGACGAACTGGTTGCGCCAGCCCGCCTCGCCCACTTCGTAGCCGTAGGACTCGACGTACTCCATGATCTCGATGCCCTTGATCGTGCCATCGGCGTTGATCGCCAGCGCATACTTGACCATCTCGTGCTTGCCGACCACCTCGTCGACGATGAACCAGTCGCCGCCGGCGGTCTTCCAGACGCGCTCGCCACGGAAGGGCTCGCGCACCGACGGCAACTCGCGCATCTTCTCGCGCTGGGCGTCGGTCGGGGCGACCGGGTTCAGCGCCAGCTTCTGGCCGGGGAACAGGCGTTGCTGGGTTTCCTCGACGCTGACGTAGATCTTCGCGTGCGCGAGCGCCGGGGCGATCAGCGCGGCGACCGGGATCAGGGCCAGGGTGGCGGCAGGTCTCCATTGCATCGTGGTCTCCTCAGAAGGGCATGCCGAACTTGACGATGTATTCGTTCCGGGAGTGGCTGTCCCAGGCCCGGCCGTCGGAGCATTCGCCTTCGCCTGGCGCCCAACACTTGCCGCCGGTCGGCTGGTAGCGCCAGGCGCCGGTCGCCCACCAGTCTTTCGTGGCGTAATGCACGTTGGGGCCGAAGAACCACTGGCGCTGGGTTTGCGTGTTGTAGTGGTAGCCATAGAAATCGTTGTGATAACGGGCTTCGAGGCCGGCCATCCAGTTGTTGGCAAAGCGATACGAAGCGCCGAAGAGCAGGTCGGCCATGGATTCCGGCCCGGTCTCGCCCTGGAAGAAATTGACTTTCTCTATGGCCCCGACGAGGTTGGCGGCGAGCACCAGTTTGTCATCGAGGAAATTGGACTGCAGCAGAAGACGAAATTCGAATTCATCCTTGGTGCTGCCCAGCGTCACCTCGCTGTACACGCCGACCCCGACCGGGTCGACCACCGGGTTCGTGAACCTGTAGATGGCTTCGAGCGAGGCGCCCTCGACCCGCCACTTGCTGTACTTGTCGTCGCCGGGATAGGCGACCCCCCAGCCGCCGGTTTCGCCTTTCGGGTAGTCGGCAGTCGCCGGGTAATTGCGATAGGCATTCGTATAGCTGGCGTTCAGGTAGCCGGCGATCTGGAAGTTTTCCGTGACGCCGTACTCGAGTTCGCTGCGCGACTGCCAGAAATTATAGGTATTGGCGACCTGCTGGCGGTTGTACTGCAGCCGTTGCTCGAATTCGAGGGTGCCCTTGGGCTGCAGGTCGAGGGTGTAGACCCAGCCGAAACTTCCTTCGCCGGCGTGGGCGAGTTGGGGGGTGACTGCTGCGGTCAACGCCAGCGCGGCGGCGATTCTTCTGATTTGAAACAAGGCAAGACTCCAGTTTGGTTGTGGCTGGCTTGCCCGGATGGCTGGCTGGCTGTGGTTGGAAAGGGTTGCAAGGCGGTGGCGCCTACTTGGTGAGGATGAGCTTGTTTTCGCGGGTGACGCGCAACAGGTAGCGCTGGCCGGCGTGGTCGATTGCCAGCGTCGTCGCGCCGCGCAGCAATTGTTCGCTGGAGACCGGCGGCGCATGGCGGGATCCGGCAGTCGGCGTTGTCTGGGCGGGCCTGGTCGGAGTTTTCATGATCGGTCGGCTTGGGTTGGTGGGCATGGACTAGTCCGGTGCCAGCCGGTTGCTGGCCCTTTCGCAGAGGGCACGGGTGTCGTCATCGAGATCTTCCGACTCGCACAGGCGGTCAAGGATCCGGGCTGCGTTCAGCGCCGAATGCGGACAGCCGCTCTCGGCATGGATCAGCAACAGGCTGAGGGCGCCGGCCCAGAGTTCGGGGGGCGGCATGGTCAGCGCGGAACGGCGGCCAGCAGGCACCAGAGCAGGGCACCGGCGATGGAAATGTTGAGGACCAGTGAGCGCATAGGATTTGCCTGTTGTTGAGAATGGTTCCTATCTTAATGCCAGCCTTGGTGTTTGTAAATAGGAATGTTTCGCATTTGAATGCCGGGCACAAAAAAGCCACGGTTTGATCCGTGGCTTGTCGTGGTCATTCAATATTGATCAGGTGTCGCCGAACTTCTTTTTCCGGAACTTGCGCTCGCCGTCGAAACCACGCTCGCCGCCGCCGTCCGGACGGCCTTCATCCGGACGCAGGTTGATCGGCACGCCGCGCACGCGGGTGCGCTTGAGGGCGTTGGCGGCTTCGGCGGGCATGCCGGCCGGCAGTTCGACGGTGCTCGATTCGTCGTAAAGGCCGATGCGGCCGATGAAGCGGCTTTCGATGCCGGCTTCGTTGGCGATGGCGCCGACGATGTCCTTGACCTGGACACCATGGTCGCGGCCGACATCGATGCGATAGCGCACCATGTCGCCGGCGGGGGCAGCGCGGCGCGGCTTGTCCTCGAAGCGCGGCTTGTCACCACGCTCCTCGAAGCGCTGCCGTTCGCCTCTTTCCTCGAAGCGGGGCTTGCGTTCGCGGTCCGCGAAGCTGGCCGGGCGGCGGGTTTCGAAGGCGGGCGCGGCGCGCGGCGGCGGATCTTCGCCGGCGATCTGCAGCGGCTTGCCCTTCTGCGCCATCATGGCCAGCGCCGCCGCGACTTCCTCGGCGCCGACGTTCTGCTCCTCGGCAATCTGCGAGACGATGTTGGAGAAGAAATCGAGGCCTTCGGCGTTCAGCACCTCGACCACGCTGGCCTTGAAGTCGGCGACGCGCTTGTTTGTCACGTCGGCGCGGCTGGGCAGCGTCAGCGGGGCGATCGGCGAGCGGGTGGCGCGTTCGATGCTGCGCAGCATGCTGACTTCGCGCGGCGCGACGAACAGGATGGCGTTGCCGGTGCGCCCGGCGCGGCCGGTACGGCCGATGCGGTGCACGTAGGCTTCGGTGTCGTATGGAATGTCGTAGTTCACCACGTGGCTGACTCGCGGCACGTCGATGCCGCGGGCGGCGACGTCGGTGGCGACGACGATGTCGAGGGCACCGGACTTCAGCTGCTCGATGACGCGTTCGCGCATCTGCTGGTTGAGGTCGCCGTTCAGCGCGGCGGCAGCGTAGCCGCGGGCGGACAGCTTGTCGGCGAGTTCGACGGTGGCGTTCTTGGTGCGCACGAAGATGATGGCGGCGTCGAAATTGTCTTCAACTTCGAGGATGCGGGTCAGCGCGTCCAGCTTGTGCATGCCGCTGACCTGCCAATAGACCTGGCGGATGGCGGCGACGGTCGCGGTGGCCGACTTGATTTTGATCTCTCGTGGCTCGACCAGGTATTTCTGGGCGACGCGGCGGATCTGCTCGGGCATGGTGGCCGAGAACAGCGCGGTCTGGTGCTGCGCCGGGGTGCGCTCGAGAATCCACTCGACGTCGTCGATGAAGCCCATGCGCAGCATTTCGTCGGCCTCGTCGAGGACCATGGTCTTCAGGTGGTCGAGGTTGAGCGTCTTGCGCTCCAGGTGGTCCATGACGCGGCCCGGGGTGCCGACGATGATGTGGGCGCCGCGCGACAGCTGCTTGAGCTGGATGGTGTAGCTCTGGCCGCCGTAGATCGGCAGGACATGGAAGCCGGGCAGGTTCTTGGCGTAGCTCTGCAGCGCCTCGGCAACCTGGATCGCCAGTTCGCGGGTCGGGGTCAGGACCAGCGCCTGCGGCTTGGTCAGCTTGACGTCGATCTGTTCCATCAGCGGCAGGGCGAAGGCGGCGGTCTTGCCGGTGCCGGTCTGCGCCTGGCCGATCAGGTCGCGGCCTTCGAGGAGGACGGGGATGCACTGGGCCTGGATCGGCGACGGGGTTTCGTAGCCGATCTCGGCCAGCGTTTTGAGAAGCGAGTCGCTGAGGCCAAGCTCGGCGAAGCTTTCAGGGGTTGATGACATGAAATTCCTTTCCTCGTCGCTCTTGGGCTTTGTTATGGCGTGCGACGGATTGGCCCTACGGTCGGGCGGCCTGTGTTCCCCGATGCAGCCATGCCGGGGGCGAATCAATGTGGTGAACCTGCAAAACAAGAACGACGGGGGCTGCTTCGGAGACCTGCGGGCGATGCATCAACGCATTGATATTATTAGTTTACTCTATTTTAGGCCTGAAGGATACGGGTCATCGTCGCCAACGGCGTTGGGGCGCCCTGACTACCGTGCGCACCTTGTTCAAGCAAGGGGTCGAGTCGATCCCTATGCGAGCGCTAAAAAGAAAAAAGCCCCGACGCAGCGGGGCTTGGATCGCATTCGCGACTGATTTTAGATGGTCTGGCGCTTGCGAGTGGCCACGATCCCGAACAACCCGAGAGCCAGCAGCACAATGGTGCCCGGCTCCGGGACGAAGGCGACCATCGCACCGGCAATAAGGCGGTGCCCGGCGGCGGTCGGGTGGATGCCGTCCCAGAAGAAATAGTTGTATTGGTTCTTGGCACAATCCACAATATTGGCGTCTGCTGAACAGGCATCGGTGACATTCACCAGCCCGAATGCGCCGGGGTTCGTCGCTACGGCCGTCGAAAAACCGAACAAATCGAATATCCGTACGTTGTCGGTGGCGTCTGCGATGTCGTCTGCCAGTGCAGCAGAGAGCGCCTGGTTCATGAGAAAGGTTACCAGCGTGCCTAACCCACTAGCGCCATTAGCGATGATGGCCGGACCGAGACCGGCGTTCGGTGCGTTCCAGACGACGATATCCTTGGCCCCTGAACCTTCGAGGCTGTTCACCATTGCATCCACATAGCTTGCGTAAGCTTGTGCGCCTGCCAGGATGCCAGCTGTTGGATTGAGATTGCTTGCGATATCCGCAGCTGCCTTTGTAATAATATCTCGTGCGTCGTTGCCACCGCCAGCAACCACATAGAGCGCGTCAGAAGGTGCATTGCCCCCTGAACCACCAAGGAAGGTTGCAACCTGAGTAGTCAGGCTGGGTGGGAAATTGTTTGGAAAATCAACAAAGGGGTTGGGATTGCCGAGCGGCCCTACCCGGGCGCCGCCATAGGCATAGTTTGTTCCGCCTGTGAGTGAGGGGGCGGCGCTCAGTCCGAGTGCAGAAGCGAAACCACTGGCCCAGACCGGACCATTGGAATAGACGTCCGAACCGACATAAGGATAACTTGGAATGAATGAATTGCTGGGGGTGGGTGGGTATGTCCTCAGGGTACCCGGTGGTAAAGACTGGCTAGCGCCGACAACGTCGAATACAACGGCGTTGTTCCCCGTGTCAGACAGACTGTCACCAAACACATAGAGATTCGAATAACCGGCTTGTGCGCCGGACCATGACGCTAGCAAGGCGATGGCGAGCAGTCCCCCTTGCAAGCGCTTCTTGATAACGGCGGTTGCCTTGCTGGCGAGCAGCGCGGAGCGGGAATTGCTTGGATTCATTTGTTCTGATTCCTCGGGTTGATAGGTCGGCAGGTCGAGACAGCCGTTTCCTATAGCATGAAGTGGGCCAGTACGGGCATGTATCTGATTGCATTGAATCAATGGAATTGAACTCGCCCCGTGCTGGATGTGACTGTAAAGTTTTCCGACACATCGGCGGTGAGCCCGGACTCAATCGGCCAAGTTGATCCAACTGCCCCCCCAAAAGGGATGCAAGCTCAGCGTGCTGCAACGAGTGCCGCTAACTCAGCTGCCGTGAAGCCGGCGGCGAGGCGGGCGGCTTCGTTGAACGGGGCTTGCGGCCACGGGGCGTCGAATTCCTTGAGCAGTCCGCGGTAGGTGGCTTCCGGTTCGAGATCGCGTTCGCTGCATAGACGGCGGAACCAGGCGTCGCCGAGGCCGACGTGGCCGATCTCATCGTGCAGGATGATGTCGAGGATGCGAGCCGATTCTTCGTCGCCGGCCTGGGACAGCTTGCTGCGGATCGGCGGTGTGGCGTCGAGGCCGCGCGCTTCGAGCAGGCGCGGGACGAGTGCCATGCGCGTCAGCACGTCGCCGCTCGTTTTTTCCGCCATGTCCCAGAGTCCGGCATGGGCCGGGAAATCGCCGTAGTCGTGGCCGAGCGCCTGCAGGCGCTCGCGCAGGAGGGTGAAGTGGTAGGCCTCCTCGACGGCGACGCCGATCCAGTCGGCGTAATACTGGCGCGGCATGCCGCGGAAGCGGGCGGCGTGGTCGAGCGCCAGGTTGATCGCCGAAAACTCGATGTGGACGATGGCGTGCAGCAGGCGGGCGCGGCCTTCCGGGCTCTTCGCACCGCGCTGCGGGACCTGGCGGTGCGGGACGAGTTCCGGACGGGCCGGTCGGCCGCAGACCAGGTCGACCGCGGTCGTGTCCTGCCAGTCCAGCCTGCCGGCCTGCCAGTCGGCGGCGATGGTTGCGGTCAACGCCAGCTTTTGCCCGATTTCCGGGGCGGCGAGCGCTGCGGCTAGCACATCAAACAATGGTCTGCCTGCTTGAGATATGTTTCCAAAAGATGCTACCAACTAAACGCATGCGGTAATCCGAATTATTGAGCAGGCTCAATGACAGACTTCGGTGGTGCTGGAGTTGTCCGCGGTGCGACGACTCTGCGAGTTCTTTCGTCGATGAACTTGAGTACCGTGTTTGCAGTTACTAACTGTCCCTGCGATCCAAAATGCGTGTCGTTCGGAAGGTAAACATCCTTCTCGCCAGAGGCGATCGCGCTACGTATCGCTTTCTCTATTCGAGGGCGATTGAGTCTTAGGTCCGTGAGTCGTTCGATCCCGCCGGGTGGCGGCGATTGATCAACAAGGTCATCGTGGTAGGCACTCAGTTTGTCTGGGATCGGTAGCGCGATGAACAGCGTCTTGCCGTTGGACTGGACCGCGTGCTGAAGCCTCAGAAGCTGACATTGCATCTCGTGAATATCCTTGTCTTGCCACTGTTCCTTGTCAAGGTCAGAAATCGTCACGAGGAGTGTATTCGGCAGTTCGCTCGAAAAACGCGGGACGCGCAGTGAAAGCTCGACAACATCGCTCTTCCAGCCAAACACCTTTCTTATGTTCTTGACCAGAAAATCTCGCGCATAGGTTAGCTGCTGTTCGCTATAGCTGCCTGCGGGCGGCATTCCTACCTCCTTAATGAGGTACTCCTTAGGTGGACGGTATGTCACTACCGGAGGCTCAGCTAGCGCCGTGCTCTCGTCACTGCCTTTAAGTGGAGTACAGATTTTCGCATCGTTTACCAAGCGTTTCTTCAGGAGTCGCTCAATCGATTCGAAAACGAAAACACTAGGTGGCGTATCGCGGAATGCTTGGCTCTGAACTAGCGTCGTGATCTGCCGTTCGACATCAGCCGCGACGGCAGGCTTTGCGAAGTCGCCTGCAACGCCGATCACTAGTACAGAAAGGCCATTGGCAGCCAGGTAATTGGGCCATGATTTCTCAAGGTCTAGGGAAAACGAATCTCCTACAACCATGACGTCGTAGTGGCGGTCAATGGCGTCGGCTTGGGTGACAAGTGAGGGCTGGAACACCAGATTCGGTTTCTGATTGCCATAACGATTGTTGGGGTACCAACCGATGCGCGTTAGATCACCAGAATTGGTCGATATCATTCCTGACATGGGGACGAGGTAGAGCGCGAATCCCACAATGAGTAGCATTACCACCAGTGCTGTGATGGCAAGCGCGAGACTAAAGGTTCTATTGGAGAGCACGTCAGGTCTAAAACTGGAAATAGAGGAACTCGCTGACCTTGTCACCCCTGGGGATTTCAAATAGCGACCAGGCGAGAAGAGCCGCAATCGCAATCAGCCAGGTGATACTTGGCCTCCAGGTCAAGCGGGCGAGGCTTCCGTCCAGGTGTCGAAACTGGTTGATGGTGGGCTGAAACCTCTGGAGGATCTGTTGCGTATTGGGGGCGAGTGTCGCGATTAGAAGCAGTACGATGGTGACGTAAAGTTGATCGCGATATGCAATGAACTTGATCGTTGCAACCTGGACGCCACTGCCGGCAAGCACATCCATCACTTGGCTCATGAATGAGGCCTTGAACCAGTGCGAAGGGACCACGATACCGTTCAATCCCATCATGCCCCTGAGCATGTCGATGGCAACGTCGAGGTTCTTGGCACGAAAGAAGACCCAACTGACTACCACAGCCAGAAAGGTCAGCGCCCACGCCCAAAAGCGTAACCTGGGTGCAGAGGCAGCGTTCGCCGCTCCGCGTAGCGTCTGCCAGGTATGGTTGATGACCAGATACATTCCGTGCAGTGCCCCCCAGACAACGAACGTCCAACCGGCGCCGTGCCATAGGCCACCGAGCACCATCGTTGTTAACAGGTTAATGTGTCGTCGCATGGGGCCGTGGCGATTGCCGCCGAGAGGGATATACAGATAATCGCGAAGGAAGCGCGAAAGGGTCATGTGCCATCGCCGCCAGAACTCAATGATGTTTGGCGCCTTATAGGGCGAGTCGAAATTCAGCGGAAATTTGATTCCGAACATTCGTGCCAAGCCGATCGCCATGTCCGAATAACCCGAGAAATCAAAGTAGAGCTGGAGCGTATATGCGAGTGCTGCTCCCCATGCGAGGAATAGATGCGGGTTCGATGTCCCATCGAAGACAGGCCCGACATAGCGACTGATTTCGTCAGCGATCAATACTTTTTTGGCGAGGCCGATGGTGAATATCGTGAGGCCGACGGCGATGTCTTCCCAATTGACGCGATAGCACGACGGGCTCTCGAACTGAGGCATGATCTCCTTGTGATGGAGGATCGGGCCGGCAATCAGGTGCGGGAAGTTGGTTACGAAGAATAGGTAGTGGACCGGGTTGTACTCCTTCGCCTCGCCGCGATAGGTGTCAACCAGAAACGCGATCTGCGTAAACGTGAAGAATGAAATACCCAGCGGGAGTACCAGTTCGAGGAGCGGAAACTCAGTATGAAGGGTGTGATTAAGGCTTGAGATGAAGAAATCCGTATATTTGTAATAGAAGAGAAGAAGCAAGTCACAGACAATGCCGGCAATCAATACAAATTTGGCGCCTCCGGACGAACCACGTTCGCGTTGCTTGGAGATGGCTCGGCCGACGGCGAAGTTGAATACAATGGAGAGTAGCAACAGGCCGACGTACCGTGGATCCCACCAACCATAGAAAAACAGCGAGGCAAGGCCAAGCCATAGTGCCGCCACGATGTGGCTCGCCCTGGCGATCAGGAAGAAACCAATCAGGGATATCGGTAAGAACAGGCCGATGAAAAGATAGGAATTGAAAAGCAACGGATATATATCTTCACAAAAATTTTTCGATTATCTGCCGACATCCTAGAAACCGTCAAATGCCAATCTGATTTGGACATCGCTAGATAAAAATTCGAGAGATTCGCATTGAAGGATAGTGCGAAGCAGGCGGATGCGGACCTTTGGGGTCTTTGCGGAGCGCAGCTGATCTTTGGTGCCGCGATCGCCGAGGTCAACGCTATAGAGTTGCTCCCACGAACTTTGAATCTGCATTGCTTTAGAGCCCTTGTTTCCTCGGGTTTGGCGCTTCAGGTACTACGGTATCGATTTCATGGTTTTCGGCTGATTTCCGACGATGCAGTGGCGCGCGGCGACAGCTGAGAACAGCGAACGGCTCATGGTGCCGGGTTGGTGTATTGCAGGTGGATGGCGTCGATCTCGGCGAGCAGTTCGGCGGAAATCGGCGTCTGGGTCGCCGGCAGGGTCTCTCTCAGTTGCGCCAGCGACGAGGCGCCGATGATGGTGCTGCTGACGAACCAGCGCGAGCGGGTGAAGCCGAGGGCGAGCTGGGTCGGGGTCAGGCCGTGGCGTTGTGCCAGGGCGGCGTAGGCGGCGACGGCCGGGGCCACGTTGGGCTTGCCATAGCGCTGGCCGAAGCCCGGCCACTGGGTCAGCCGGCCGGGCGCCGCCGGGTCGGCGAGGTACTTGCCGGTGAGGAGGCCGAAGGCGAGCGCCGAATAGGCGAGCAGCCCGACCTGTTCGCGGTGGCAGACTTCGGCGAGCGCGGTTTCGAAGGTCCGGTTGAGCAGGCTGTAGGCGTTCTGCGTGCCCAGCACGCGCGGCAGGCCGAGTTCGTCGGCGAGGCGGGTGAACTGCATGACGCCCCACGGGTGCTCGTTGGACAGCCCGATGGCGCGTACCTTGCCTTCCTGCACCAATTCGGCCAGCGCTGCCAGCTGGTCGCGGATGGGTGTGCATTCGCGATCGTTGGCCGGCTCGAACTGCCACTGGCCGAACATCGGCTGGTTGCGCTCCGGCCAGTGCAGCTGGTAGAGATCGACGTAATCGGTCTGCAGGCGTTGCAGGGAGCCGTCGATGGCGGCGCGGATGTTGGCGCGGTCGAGTGCCGGCGGGCCGCCGCGGATCCAGCCGAGGTTGCGCGAAGGGCCGGCGACCTTGGTCGCGACGATGATCCGCTCGCGTTGCTGGCGCTTCAGCCAGCGCCCGACGATGCTTTCCGAGACACCGAAGGTCTCGGCGCGCGGCGGCACGGCGTACATCTCGGCGGTGTCGAGGAAGTTGACGCCGCTGGCCAGCGCGAGGTCGAGCTGGCTGTGGGCATCGGCTTCGCCGGTCTGCTCGCCGAAGGTCATGGTGCCGAGGCAGACATCGGGAACCACGAGGGTGCTGCGGCCGAGCGGGCGGGGGTTGAACGGGGCGGACATTGCTTTCTCCGGAATTGGGTTTATTTTCAGGGTCGACCGCAGAGCACGCCGTAGATCAGCACGTGGCGCTGCATGATGTCGTCGAAACCGGCGGGGACGATGGCGAGATGATGGTCCTGCGGCGTGCGGCAATGGGCTTCAACCCAGGCGCAGGCGGCGGCGAAGGCGTCGTCGAAGGAGGCGAACAGGCCGTCGAGCACCGGCGAACGGACCGGGAGGAAGCGCCCGGTGGGGCGGTCGAGCAGGGTGTCGGTGTCAAGCATCTGGACGGCGTAACCGCGCGGCGGGCGCGCCAGGGGCAGGTCGGCAAGGGCGAAACGGTCGCCGAAGGCGTCGGCAGCGAACTGGAACTGGGGCATTGCCGCATTTTATCCGCAAGCGGCGGCGCCCGCTGCGGGCCGGGTAATCCGTTCAGGCCGGAATGTCGGGGACGAGCATCGCTTCGAGCAGCAGGATGCGGTCCTTGAGCGCCAGTTTGCGCTTTTTCAGCCGGCGCACCAGCAGGTCGTCGGGGGGCGGGTGCTCGGTCAGGTGGGCGATCACCTGGTCGAGATCGCGATGTTCGATCTGCAACTCGTGCAATTGATGGCGGATGTCGTCAATTTCGAAGTCGCCGGGCGTGTTCATATTCATGTGGCGTTCCTTGCAAGCTGCGATGTTTTGCTAGAATAACCCGAACGCCACAGGGGGAGAGAGAAATGCAGCACCATGTCATCGTCTCGTTCGGCCGGGACAAGGAATTCGAGTACCGGGTCATCGGCGGCACGCCCCCGGACGAGGCGCGCCAGTGGTTCAGCCGCGAGTTCGCGGCGCTCGAGTGTGACGTGGCCTCGCCCACCGGCAAGATTCTGGCGGTCGACCGTATCCTGAGCGTCGCCAAATATGCCGGCGAAGGGCGCTTCCGCGACCAGCCGGCCTGGGCCGACAAGTTCGCCAGGAACACGGCATCCCTGCTCGGGCGAGACCTGATCCGCGTGGACGTCGAGAACTACAGCATCGGTTATTGATGAACAAGGCGTTCGTCCGGGAGAGCGACAGCGACGATGACGAGGAAGTCCAACCGGCGCTTAAACTTCCTCCCGGTACGCGCAACTACATCACGCCCGCCGGCCATGCCCGGCTCAAGAGCGAACTCGAAGAGCTGGTCAAGCGCGAGCGGCCCAAGGTGGTCGACGAGGTGGCCTGGGCCGCCTCCAACGGCGACCGCTCGGAAAAC
>ERZ724516.272-NODE-272-length-32874-cov-5.621713_pt1 | contig 32874 bp, 34 predicted proteins | sample MGYA00376049_ERZ724516 | MGnify/ENA primary metagenome ERZ724516 (study PRJEB28724, sample SAMN07190886) | activated sludge metagenome | isolation source: activated sludge of sewage treatment plant in Hong Hong | place: USA: Christiansburg, Virginia | collected... | reverse complement strand
GCAATAGTAATTAGTCATGATAGATGGTTCCTTGATCGTGTTTGTACTCATATTATGGCTTTTGAAGGCGATAGTGAAATTACATATTTCGAAGGCAGCTTCACCGAATATGAAGATGATCGCCATAAGCGTTTGGGTACTGATGCAGACCAACCCCATCGTGTTACATATAAAAAACTAAGTACCAGTTAGCGATAAATGATTTTGGCATATTATGAAGACAATCCATATCAATATGAAGTTATTGGCGAAAAGCTGGTTGCTTCAGGCCTTACTCTTTCGCGTGATAATGCGGGGGAGATCCTTTTTGTTGAGAAACTTTTACCGGGAGAAAATGCTCTTGTAGCAGAAACTTATCGTAAGGGAAAAACAAGATTTGCACGAATAGAGAAATTAATAACAAAATCTGAGTTAAGAGTTCAAGAACCTTGTGAGTATGTTGCAAGAGGTTGTGGTGGTTGCGATTGGCAACATATAGATCCAAATGCACAACTTGATTTCAAGCGCGAAATTATTATCGATGCACTTGTACGCATTGCTAAAGTTGGTACTATAGAACAAGTCGAGGATATAGTTTTAAATACAAGCCAACAAATTAGAACTAACTATCGTACTTCTGCTCGTATTTTTACTCGTGGCGAAAATTGGGGCTTTAAAAAAAGCCATTCTAACGACACTGTATTTGTCGAAAAATGTATAGTATTAAATCCTGAGACTGAACAATTAGCAAGGGATGCTGCTGTAGCATATGCCCAAGAAAGTGGAGAACATGAGATTTCTATACGTAGATCTCCAGATCTGTTTATGGGTGATCCGATTAGAGTTTCGCCAAAAAGCTTTTATCAAAGTCACATCGATGCACCTCAAGTTCTAACAGAATATATACTTGAATTAATTAAGCCATTGGGTAGTAGCTTAAATTGTGTGGACCTATATTCAGGCGTTGGCATCTTTGCCATTGCTTTAGCAAAGCAAGGTCATAAAGTTATTGCAATAGAAGGTAATCCAATTGCGGTTAAGGATGCAAAAATTAATTGTAAAAATTTAGATGTTGAAGTTGTGAATAAGGATGTATCAAAATATCGTTATCAAGCAGAGTTATCTCCTTGCGATCTTGTCATTGCTGATCCTTCACGAGAGGGAATAACGAAACTTTCAATTGATGGAGTTTTAAGTACAAAAGCCAAATCTATTATTCTTATAAGTTGCGATCCAGCTGCTGGTGCTAGAGATATATTATTACTACGAAATGCTGGATATATTTTAGAATCTGCAAAACCATTTGATCTTTTTGGAAATACGCATCATGTAGAAACAGTTTCATATATGACCATGGACAATGGTTGAAGATTTATATAGAAATAGGTTTAAGATGAAATTTAAGAGTATGTTTGTATTTCTTGTTATTGCAATTCTTTTTTTAAATTCTTGTGCTGATCCTAAGAATGATTCAAGTGTCAAACCTCTTAAAAAATTGGAACTAGAAACTCCCGGAAAGATTAAGGATGCGCCCTTATCTCTCGTCGAATTTTATGATGGACCATCAGATTTGTCTAAGTTTGTTAATGGCGATTTAATATATTCACAAGTTTTAACAGATTTAAAAGCCAATGTCATGGGTTGGAGAGTTTTATATGCGACTACTTCGTTAGATGGTAGTCGAAGTGTTGCATCAGCCTTAATCTATTCACCAAAAGACAATAAGAAACATCATGTAATTGCTTGGGCACATGGTACTACTGGTTTGGCTGATGGTTGTGCGCCTTCTCTTGCACAAGATGGGACTAAGCAAATTTCTTATTTTGATGACTATATTAACAATGGGTATGCAATTATTGCTCCTGATTATGAAGGTTTAGGTACGCCGGGAGTTCATCCTTACCTTGTAGGAATTAGTGAAGGTAGGTCAATTCTAGATTCTGTATTAGTTGCACAGAAATTTGGCCCAATAAATGCAATTTCCGGTGCAGTGGTTGTTGGTCATTCACAAGGTGGCCAAGGCGCTCTTTTTGCTGGTCAATTAAATAATACCTATGCGCCTACAGCAAAATTATCTGGCGTAGTTGGGATAGCCCCTGCGGGTGAATTGAATATGCTAATAAATAATGTATCTAAACTAGGAATCACTAATGGATTTGTAGTTATGGGAGCTGCTGGCTTTAAGGCAGCATATAAAGATCTAAATCTTGATGCAGTGTTGACGCGATCTGTCATTGATAAGAGTCCAGAACTGGAAACAGGTTGTTTAATTCTCAATATATTAACTTTTAAAGATGATACTGGCACAACATTAGTCGCAGATCCAAGTACGATTGAACCATGGGCTACCTACCTGGAAAAAAATTCTCCTGGTGGAATAAAAATAGATGTCCCTGTATTTATAGCGCAGGGAACTGATGATATCATTGTTCCTGAATTTATTTCGCAAGAAATTCACGATAAATATTGTACATTAGATACTCCTGCGAACAAAAAACTTTATCCTAATGCTGATCATTCTGGAGTTTTAAAATCAGCACGTAATGATGTTTTATCCTTTGTGAGAAAGCGTTTCGATAAAAAAGAATTCTTTTCTAGTTGTAAATGATTGTTTAATTCTTGTTTTTGAAATTTTTAATTGCAGAATTAATAGCAGTTCGTGCTTGTTCAGCATTAAGCCAATCTCCAAGAATGGCATGCTTATCCTTTTCTAGATCTTTATATACTTCCAGAAAATGTTTTATCTCTTCTAAAACATGTGGTTTTACATCGGTGATATCTTGAACACTACTAAATCTTGGATCTGTTGACGGTACACATAATAATTTTTCGTCACAGCCTGCTTCATCTGTCATTTCTAACATACCAATTGCTCGAACATGGATATGACATCCAGGGAAAGTTGGTTCTTCTAATAGGACGAATGCGTCAATAGGATCGCCATCTTCGGAAAGTGTATTGGGCACAAAACCATAATCGTGAGGATATTGAGTAGAGGTGAATAAGTATCTATCTAACCAGATTTCGCCTGATTCGTGATCTATTTCATATTTATTTCGCGACCCTGTCGGAATTTCGATTACTACGGTTATTTCGTTTAAATTATCATTATTAGTCATCCTTATATTCTACAAAATATCAAATATTTATCTAGAAAGCTAAAGTCATATAGAGTAATTGTCGATAGTATATTTACAAGCAAGCATGAGAAGAAAGGGATTTCAAAAAGGTTTAAAATTTATCCAAGAGAACATAAAGAACCCCGATTTATAACAAATCGGGGTTCTTTTATTTTGAGTCGTAAATAGTCATAAGTATTTTCTTAAAATCTCTTATAACTATTAAAAAATAAATGATTATTTAACCTTTAGAAGTATTAATTATCTTTCCGCATTTTTTATTTGACGCACTTTATTTAAATATTCTCTATAACTAGGCAAATCTCTTGCCCAACTCCTTGCAACTTTATCAGTAATATCTCCTGCATCAACTGCTCGAGCTAAGGAAAGGTCTCGCGGTAACATATCATAATCATCAATTCCAGTTTGTAAAGCAGTTGGAATCTGATGTGTAGATCCTTCACGTATATACGTTTTGATTGCGTTACTAGCAAACATAACTTCAGTAATTACAACTCGTTTATTAGGGTCGGTAGCATGAGGCAATAGCGATTGACAAACAATGCCCTCTAGAGTATTAGCTAGTTGTATACGAATTTGTCCTTGTTCATTTTTTGGAAATGCATCGATTATACGATCGATAGTTCCAGCAGCGTCGGTAGAGTGTAATGTTGAAAATACAAGGTGGCCGGTTTCAGCAGCTGTTAAAGCACAAGAAATAGTTTCAAGGTCACGCATCTCTCCAACAAGAATAACATCTGGATCTTGTCGAAGTATTGAACGCATTGCTGCGCCAAAAGTTTCTGTATCTTCTCCAACTTCTCTCTGGTGGATTAGTGATTTAACACTTGCATGTAAATATTCAATAGGATCTTCAATAGTAATAATGTGTTCATCACGCTCGTGGTTAATCACATTTATTAAAGATGCTAATGATGTTGACTTACCAGATCCAGTTGGTCCACAGAATAATACAACACCTTGTCTAAGCTTTGTAAACTTAAGTAATGATTCTGGCAAGCCTAAAGAATTCAGTGGAGGTATCTTGTTAGGGATTACACGAAGCGCTACGGCTAAAGAATCCCTTTGCAGGAATATATTTGCACGGAATCTCCAGTTACCATAGACGCATGCAAGGTCTAAGTCACCTGAAAATCCTTCTCGCAGTGGTTCCGGTCCTGCCAAGTATTCAATAATTTCGTGAAGATCTGTTGTCGAAAGTGTGTCAAAATCATCAAGTGGGCCAAGGTGTCCACCAACTCTAGTTAGAGGGGGAGTACCAACGCTTAAGTGTATATCAGAACCATTATGTTTTAATGCTGACTCTAGAATATCTTCAACTAATGAAAGTCTAGAGTTTCTTAACAATTCGCTTTGTTCATATAAAGCTTGGAATACTTCCGCAGTCGCAACAGCTATTCTTATTGGCATTCCTGCCTTTGATTGGATATCGTCTATTTCGTATGGGCGTGGAACACGTGGCCATGCAACTATAAGAAATCCATCGTGATATCCAATACCTATTACTTCTTGCCCTGGTTCAATTGCTCTTACTGCACTTGGGTCTAATTCGTGATTAGGGTTATCTAAAATTGGTATTCCAGCATTACGTACTTGTTCATAAAGAATAGTGTCTGGTGTCGCTTGCGTTTCTGGGTAAGTATTTTTATTACCGTTTTCCGGATAAAAATCTGCATTTCCCATCGATTGATCATGAAAATTTTGCTGGGCTATAGGTTGTTGTGCATAAGGTGAATTCATTTGTTGCGGATTTTGATTGTTTGCGAAGCTGCTATCTTCTGGGTTCACGTATGTCATTTTATTCTCCTAATTATGCAATTTATGTAAATACTCTTATTGACTAATTTGTAAATATGCTTCTTTTATCGTCGGCCACTTTGGCTAACTAGAGTGTTTTTCTTGAATTTCTTCGTGTAGCTTGGCTTGTAGTCTATGTCTTGTAGCGTCTGACCATACATGATACGCCTTTTATAGCGTAGAAAAGACGGACCTTAGAAGGTCCGTCTTGATAGTATTTTTATATTTGAGTATCTTTATTTCCAGGCTGCTTTTTTGTCTGATCCAACTGTGGAACCTGTAGCAAGAGTTGAACAGTCAACATTATATTTGCCGTAGGTAGTTTGAACGCCAGCTTGCATTGTTGCTTTGAAACAGAATTTATCTGATGCTGCATACAAGTTAATTATTGGTGATCCAGCTGTTTTTACTACTGCAACGGTATTACTATTTTGTGCAACAGGAATTGCTGATGTGAATGTAATATCTTTTTCAGAGTCAGTAAAATCACTTGATGTGATGCCTGTATAGTCTGTTACTCCTTGGCTAGCTTGGATACTTGCAAGAGAGACTTGTGCTGAGCTTACTAAACTTGCTGCATTTGATTTCTTTGCTGAGTCAAGTGATGATAGTAAAGCAAAGATAGCTACTGCAGCTAAGATTGCAATGATCAAAATAACAACTAAGAGCTCGATGAGTGTGAAACCATCTTCGTTCTTATGACGACGTGTCAATGCTTCTTGTATTCTTTTTTTAATGTTCATTAGGGTCTCCTATGGTCTATGTGTGTTATCCCTCGAGAACGGGGGTTTATATATTCTTTTATCGTCACTTGTTTTGGTTAACTAGAGTGTTTTTCTAGTTTTTCTAGTTTTTCTTGTTTTTCATCGTTAAGTCTGTACCAATAACTGAGACTACAGTAAGTTACCTTTTCTTATATGGAAAAAGACGGACCTTAGAAGGTCCGTCTTGATAGTATTTTTATATTTGAGTATCTTTATTTCCAGGCTGCTTTTTTGTCTGATCCAACTGTGGAACCTGTAGCAAGAGTTGAACAGTCAACATTATATTTGCCGTAGGTAGTTTGAACGCCAGCTTGCATTGTTGCTTTGAAACAGAATTTATCTGATGCTGCATACAAGTTAATTATTGGTGATCCAGCTGTTTTTACTACTGCAACGGTATTACTATTTTGTGCAACAGGAATTGCTGATGTGAATGTAATATCTTTTTCAGAGTCAGTAAAATCACTTGATGTGATGCCTGTATAGTCTGTTACTCCTTGGCTAGCTTGGATACTTGCAAGAGAGACTTGTGCTGAGCTTACTAAACTTGCTGCATTTGATTTCTTTGCTGAGTCAAGTGATGATAGTAAAGCAAAGATAGCTACTGCAGCTAAGATTGCAATGATCAAAATAACAACTAAGAGCTCGATGAGTGTGAAACCATCTTCGTTCTTATGACGACGTGTCAATGCTTCTTGTATTCTTTTTTTAATGTTCATTAGGGTCTCCTATGGTCTATGTGTGTTATCCCTCGAGAACGGGGGTTTGATTTAACTTTCGTCAAAAGTTATCTACTTCTTTAATTTAGAGTTATAAAAAATTAAAGATAGGTCATATTACCTATGATATTTTATGAGATTCTGGTAAATAGTCCTAAAGGCCTACTTGTAAAATGTCGCTATATAGTACATAATGACTATATAGGCCGTTCAACCCAACCGACCGATGTGTAATTCAAGTATTTATAGGAAGACGTCCCCCAAATGACTTCAATAAAAAGTGGTAATATATCGAAAATAAATGATAAAAGTATTTCTTTTTCATTTAGCAAATCAATTGAAAGAAGATTAACATCACGGTTATTATCACCTTATATGCCTGAATTCCATACGCAGGTATTACTGCCTCTGAAACAAAGATATTTAGTTGGGGCACCACAATCTAAACTTTCAGATCAATTATATTTTTCAATACATTCATGGTTGAATCGTTTTATTGCAACAAAATCTAGAAATCTTCCAGCGTCTGCCGATTTAGGTGAACTTGAATCACGGGTTCATGAATCAGCATTATTAGCTTGTCGTTCTTTAGATTGGAATCGTACAGAGACTTTTGCGCCATTGCTACGTCTTCGTATTGAAGGTGCAACTATTGAATCTGCTCGTCATGATGATTGGTTAAGTCGTAGACACAGAAAAATGTTAAATTCTTTTCGTACTGAAGTTGATGAGCGACAACAAAAATTAGGACGTGAGCTTGAAGATGTCGAAAAACGTGAAATTGCTAAAAAGCTTTCACCAGATGGGGCTCGAATAAATTGGGAGAGTGATTTACAGAAACAATTTGCTCCACAATGTTGGAATGAAGTTTTTGATAATACCTTAACTGATACTTCATTTTCTCCAGAGGATGAATGTGTTAATAGTGAATATGTTTCTATTGTTCATGCTTGGTTAGATTCTTTACCAGAAGGCTTAGGCGACAAGGCATATGGTTGGGCTATGGATCATGTAAATGGAAATCGTGGAGCACCTAGACCTATCATTCGGCAACTTAAAAAACATATCCCAGCATTGTTGGAAAAATTGGGTTCACACTATGGTGACCAATCTACAACTCGATCTAATGACGATGCTGGTAGTAATTCAAAAGCTAGTTAAATCTTTTAAATTTTATAAAAAACTACTGTCCCTCAACTGGCCTTGCTCGTGCATGAGCCTTTATATTAGTGTCGCTGGCTCCAGGAAAAAATCCTAAAAGAAAAAAAGAATAATTTGAATTTATTTCTACATCTATTTCATTCGAAGCTTGGTCTATTGTAATAATCATATCTTTTAAATAGACATTATTTATTCTCACGTTATTTTCGATTGATTCTTTAGCAGAAAGCTTTGCCTTATTAGAATCAATAACTACATTTCCATAAAGTACACGCTGATCAATATCTATATTATTGGCACCACTCCTTGCAGCGCTATCTGCTATCTCAGTTAGAATTCTACGTTGGGAAAATGCGCGCCAAAGATCTACACTAAAACCACCAATCATAAAGAGAGTTATACATAAACCTATTGCCCAGATAGTAAAAGTGCCTTTTTCATTAAACCGTATCCTACAAGACCGCATATTTATTCTTCCTTACTTCTGTATGGTGGAATAATTACACTATGTTGTACATGATACGTCCATATTGTATTCCCATTAAGGCCGGGTATACCCGGAAGTATTGCACTTGGCACTTCTAGATCGATATATGCAGTGACTCTAGTATTCGGTTCTACCGAGCCTGCATCATAAATACAACGTGCAGATTTTAGTTTGGATTGATGAAAAATTGTACTAAATGAAAGTTCGCGAGTAGCTAAGTCTGTTGCAATATTTCTGCCTTCATTGATCGTGTCTGCATCATTAGCGCAACTTTGGGCAATAGTTGAAACAATGGCATCTAGTCGATCTCGTTTCTCTAAGAAATTTGGTATTTGTAAAACTAGCATCATTGTGGGAATAACTAGTAGTCCCATAGCTAAAGCGAATTCTAATGCAACATATCCACTTTGTTTTTTTGATTTAAATGATTTTAATGGTTTCATGTCGAAGGAACCTTTTCAAAAGTTCTAAATGTATTTTCGTTTACAATTAGATTAGGGAATAAAGCCGAAAGTGAACGAACAGAAGTTGTAGAAATGACATGTATATCATTTCCCTGAATTTCACAATGAAAATATAGATCATTTCTAATTTCGCCTTTAATAGCTTGATCGATATCTGACGTATAAGCTTCTGTACAAGCCTTAATGGCCAGAATTGGATCTTTACTTAGAGAATATTCAACAATACCAGCGCGAGATGCACGCTCTGAAGCACCTCGAATCGAAGCACGGGTATAAGAAAAAACGACAAATACAACAGCCCAAGAAATTATGACAAGAGATAAAGCAGATGCCAAAACGTAGCTTATGGTTGTCATGCCTTCTTGACTAATATCTTTTTTTCTTTTCATATAGAAATTAAATCTATTCAACATCATTTGACACTAAATACCTATTTGGTTCCTGATAAAACCCATTACGTCAACACCAATTTGCTGTAGTAAAAGCCATATACCGACAAGTGCAGCTATTGCAAGTGCGGCATTGCCTAATAATTCTGCAGTAGTCATTCCGGATTCATCTTTAAACGAATCCGATATATCATTACTTATATTATCCATTTTTTCCTTTCTTATATCTACTAATTAGTTTCCACCTAGGACGATTGAGGGTATAGGCGCAGCAACGAAGAGCAACATGATAGGGGCTAGGATTCCAATTGTTGGCAAAAGCATTGCTGCTCTTCTTTTTGCACTAGTTGTCTTTATATCTTCACGCAAAGTGCGTCGAAGATCTTTAGCTAAATCTAAAAGTCCGCCGGTTAAGTCAATACCACGATGACTAGCAGCAGCTAATAGTTTATATGTTCGACAGGCATGTGGCTCAGGTGTCGTACGTGCTGCTATATACAATGATTCATCTATTGAAACACCAGTACGAATTCGTGATAAAACTTCATCGATATCATTTGAAATTATACCTTTAGTACGAGTGGCTATATTTTGTAAAGATTGAACAACGCCAGAACCTGTGCGAATATGCAATGCTAGAAGTTGGTCAATAGTATAAAGTTCAAACCTAATAGTTGCGCAGCGTATAGAAATTTGTCTGTCGATATATCCACGAGATTTAGAAAGAATCACAAACCCAAACAAGCATGGGAAGAATATTAATGCGAAGCCATTGGCGAGTCCTGCCCCAAATAGTAATCCAATGCCGATCCCTGTGAGTGCACGTTTAGCTAGTACAAATCTATATTTTACTAAATCACCTTCAAAGCCTGCTTGACGTAAACGAAGATTCGCAGTATTTTCGTCACCTAAAAATGATAATTTAGCAACGATGTTTAAAAACCATTCGTACATAGGTTTAAAGAATTCTAAAGCAATAGGTAAAGAAACCAACTGAGTATTTTCTTTCACAATATATTTATTAGCTGTAGTATTTAAACGCACTCTAACTACGTTGTTATAGGGAGCTAACCTTTTGGCTATTTTAGGCATTGGTCTATGAAGTATAAATGCCAATGAAGAGAAAAATATCATGCTAAGAGTCGAGATTATAAGTATATTCATATTGTCAACTCTCCAATAGATGCGAATACGCGTGGCTCCACATCAACACGTGAAAATCTACTAAGAATGTAAATACCCACTGCACTTAAGATCACACCTATGCCAATGACTACAGCACCTGTTTTCGATGAATAAAATGCACGGAAAACTCCACCACTTAAAGTAAGTAAAATTAAAACACACCAAGGTAATACGACAACAGCGCGAGAATTAATTTTCATTTCTAGAGACTCAGATTGCATAGAGTCGGCTAAAGCAATATCCTCTGATGTTGATTCTATTAGATTATCAATTATCTCTCGTATGATCTTTCCGCCTCTTTCATTAGCAACAATAAGAACTTCTACTATACGGTCAGTTGTAGCATCACACATCTCTTCTCGAATGGTTACTAATGCTGGCGAAAAACCCATAGTTATTTCTAGAGTAGAAAATCTTTTCATATATGGTTTTAAGGCATCTGGTCCTGTAGTCGCTAGAGTAGAAAGTGCGAATGAAAGTGGATGGCCAGAACTTAGTGTTGCACTTATATCACGTAGTGCATCCGGCCACGAAATAGATAGCTCCCTCATTCTGGAATTACGTTTCTTGGATATAGACATGTAAGGAAGTCCACCTGCAGCTAGCGATGGTACTATAGCTACAAGTGGTGTTTTTGAGAATAATATGATGATTATAAAAGTTGATAATATGCTTCCTAGCGTCATCAACAAATATTGTTGCGGTGTCATTTTTAAACCAGCTTGGGAAAGCCAATTAGCACGCTTTAGAAGAAATTTAGATTGGGTTTTAACTTCTCTTTTTTTATATAGTTTAATTGAAAATAATCGTGTCATTATTTGAATCACAAAAGTCGAAACTAGGATTGCCGATAGAAAACATAAGAAAAAAATCATGAGTATCTACTTTGTAAATATTTGATTTCACCAGTACAGATTTTGTTCAATGTTACTTCACTAGGAAGCGATTTTTCAATACGCGATATCAATCTATCTGGAATTGTACCTGAAAATTTCAACTGTTCTTGTAAAGTCTTTCTTGAAAACAAAGTTGTAGTTGTAAAGCTGTCACTAATGCTTGATTCAACAGCAATAATTTCTGTTACTCCTCTCATAAGACCATCAGAAATAGAAGCATTTTCTTCTCTATCTACATGGACCACCACATCAATCGCTGAAGAAAATATTTTACGCATGATATTTTCACTAACGTTTTCGCCAGCCATCAATGATGCGTTAACGAGTGCTTCTAATCCTTCAACTGCATTATTAGAATGAACAGTACATGCGAAACCGCAACCTGAGTTAACTGCACGAGAAAGCTCGAATGCTTCTGCACCTCTTACTTCTCCGCAAACAATTCTGTCAGGTCTCATTGCAAGTGAGAATTTTACAAGATCACGTAAAGATATCTCTCCAGTGCCGTCAATACCTTGAGGTCTAACTTCGTAATATCCACCATGTGTAAAATTAACTGCAATCTCTCTGATTTCTTCACAACACCTAATACAATGTTGAGGGGGAGCGCTAGACAACATTGAGCTTAGTAAAGTAGTTTTGCCTGCCCCAGGTTCACCAGATATTACAATTCTTGATCTAGTTTGCATCAATGCATGTAAGAAGCCAGCTGATTCCTCTGAAAGAGCATTCCTTTTTGTTAAATCGTGTAGTGAAATATTTTTTACAATATATTTTCGTAACGTAGCACTCAGTTTGTCGCTAACTGGTGGGATAGATGCTGTTAATCTGGCTGTTCCATTTAATACACGAGCTTGAGTAAGTGGAGCTTTTACAGTTAATGTTCTGTCTGTATCGGATAAAAGTCGTTCAATTATATGACGGTTCTCGGATGCAGTGGTAGGCTCGTTTAAACCTCTTAGAAAACCGCTCGAATCTATATAGCTAACTCTCTCACCTTCTATGAATATTTCTTCAATATCGTTTCTGGCTAATAACGAATGTAAAGGCCCATATCCAAAAATAGAATTCGATAATCGATTTGTTGTAGTTTCAAAATCAATAATACTCGATATGCCAGCGATTGCATTATTAGATATTTCTTGGTTAACTACATTCTTTATTACTTCTAAAAGTTCATTTTGATTATGTATAGGATCGAGTCTGCTTTTATCAGCAATTATCATTACACTGTGTCTAAGTCGATCGTACATATCGATTTCTGTATTTTCTACTATATTAATATTTACAGGAATCTTTAAGGATTTATCATCATGGTTAATTGTTGTTAATCTTTCGTTCATTAGGAATCAACCACAGTAATTTTTTGATTGTCCATTAAATCAGCTAATTCATTTTCATTAAGTAAATTACTTGATTTAGAAACTTCATTAAGTCGATATAGAATATCGTTAAAACTATTCAACCATTTTTTTGGGTAATTGATGTTGCCTAGCCATACTGATTTATGTATTTCCTGATTTTCAGCTATGAAAGTAATATTTACTTTATTAGAACAGAATTTAATTTCATCCTCAATTTGTCTTTGGAGATTCTTATCTTGAATTGTTTTATTAATTATGATTTCAATAATATTATTTGAATTATCTGTATCTTTTGTATTAATAAAATCAACTACGATTACCAAAGTTTCTAATATTCTGATAATTCCATGCGGTGAACAATCGCCAATGATAATAAATGAATTGCTTTCTGAAAAAATAGTCTCATAAAGATAGTAAAACGAAGAATGTTGTGATATTGATCCACAATCAAGAATTATATTTGAAAAATGTACTCTTGCTTCATCAAGCAAAACCTGCATCTCGTAGTCTCTTATATCTGTTGCTAATGAAGCATGTGTCAAACCAACTATTGCAGAAAATTTATTTGTTTGTTTTATACAAGCTAAAAAATTTTCTTTGTTGTTTTGAGCAGTCTCAATAGCATCGATTATATGTGGTTCAATATCTAAATTTGTTCTTGGAGCTAAAGATGGATGTTCAAAATCCATATCAATCATTAATGAATCGATTAAACGACTAGCTAATACTATCCCTAGCTCGGTACAGCCTGTTCCACCTGTACCAATAACTGTTGATATATTAGAACATTTTCTACTTGAACAATTATCTGTTGGACCATCTACCAATATGTCTAATGTTTTGATTTCTCTATAGGATTCATTATCTATTAATACTTTTTCAGAGACTTTTAATGTATCGAGCAACTTGATGATCTCATCGCAAATAGACTTCGCATCATTGGTTGAATCAATAATTCCATCTACACCAACAGAACTTAAAAATTCTCTGGAATCATCATTTGCTTCGCATAAACCAATAACCTTTGCATTACGTTTTTGAATTTTTTCAACGAGAGCTCGACTTAAGGCAGGCCAGCTATCAGATACTATAACAACATCATATTCATCTGAAAATAATACTGTTGAATCATATATGAATGATCTTATTTTTAGTTGACCAGTATTCGTACAATGCCTATGGAACTTTTCAACCCAGAGATGTGGGCTATATACAAGGGCGCAGTCGTAAATATTTGGCATTATTAATTGTCCATGGCTGGATTCAACTCTATTGGTTGAAAGTTGGAAGGAACAAGAGTTGTAGTGACCATTGAAGTTTCAGCCCCTTTTGTTTTGGCTACATCTTTTGATCCAGTTGATAAGACAACCATTATGTCTTGTGAACCTATGATTTTCGATAATTCACTAGCTTGATTTCCTTTTAACGCAATAACAATGATTAGTTCTTTAGACGTCGATATTCCGAGTCTATTATTAGGTTTTTTTATAGAACGTACTGTAACTGAGGAAGCTACTAGTCGTGCATTTTCGCCAGTTTCGTATATATCTATAATATCGCCAGGAATAATATCTCCGCCGTTTGCTCGGCCAATATCAAGTGTGATGGAAAGTGATTGTAAGCCTGTTTTTGTAGAACGTCTTATAGTGTTCGTTGATGTTAGAAAATCTAACTTTTTTAAATCCAATTTAGCAACTAATGGACTCTTCTCCATACTCTTTTGAGAAATCATCAAGTCTGATATTATTGAATCATTATTTATAGAAATGTAGTTAACATCTTCTTTGGAAATAACTTCTCCCGCTACAACATCATTTTTTAACTGAGTAATTTTAATTTTTGTATTTAGTGAATTTAAGTAAGTGAAAGTTGAAGTAAATGCTAAGACACCAGTTACTATAATAATAATATGTGCTTTAGATAATTTTTGCGTCCATGCCATTAAAATATCCCCCCGAATATTTCTACAACAAAAGTAGATCCTAATAGATGATAATTAATTTTTATTTAATATGTCAAATGCATATTTTAAGAGTATTTGGTTATAAATTTCATAAATATCTTGTGGTAAATAGTCTATAAGTGTGATAGATTACTGGATATGGCAGAATATAGCGATTTTCCACCAATCATGACAGCTGTTCAAGCTGCAGAATTTCTTAGTGTCCACCCAGAGTATTTAAGGCAAATGGTTAGAGATGACCGTGTGCCTGCTCATAAAATACCCGGAGGTCGAGGTTGGAGATTCTTGCGAGATGAGTTGGTTGACTGGATTAAGGAACAGCCTGGTGCAAAAACTAAAACCAAGTCAGAAAACAAATAACAATAAATTTTTTATTAGCTGCTTACTGTAGAAACTGCAATAATCGATTTTTTGCAAATCAGTTGTGTATGAGAAGTGATAAATTCTTTAACACTGTCACTTCTGTCTTTTAAATAATGCTTTGGTACTATTTTTAAGAAATCTTTAAATATTTCTATTTGTCCTAGCGCAAATTCTTGATTTAATAATTCGATATCGCAATTTAAATTTAGTAGGGAAGTCTCATTTATGAATGAATTAAAACTTATATTCTCAATAGGTACACAATGTGCTTCAACTATATTTTTAGTTTTTTTCCCTATTGAAATAATAAAATAATTTGTATTTAGTATTGGAAATGTACTTGTAGATATGGATTTCATTTGATTTTGCTGGGTTATGGAAAAATAATCTTTGCCTATGAACGAAATACTTCCTTCATATTGCTTTAACGCTGTAGTGATTTGAACGGAAAATCCTTCATTTCCAACATATCCTAAATATTCAAGTAGTGCGGTGTTTCGTTTAACGTATTCAAAGGATTCTTGAGTTTGTCCCTCTTCTTCGTCTCTCCATAAGGTCCGCAAAGTACGTGCAAGTGTTGATCTATCTGTCATACTCATAAATCATCCCTGATATACAATGCATTAATATGCTTCGTATACTAAAGACTAGTATCATTTTTAACACCTTGTAAAGGACAAATTTTGAGTATAAAACTTGACGGCACTAAAAATGTTGAAGCTATGATTAAATCACCTATTGAGGCTACGCTATGCCTTGCCAAAAAACATAAAGATTTTTCTCTAATCGTAAAAAAGTTTGGTCCATGTGAACTTAATTGGAGAAAAGATAGATCAACTCATTTTGCATCATTGGTTGAAACAATCTGTTATCAACAGTTAGCAGGTAAAGCTGCTGCGTCAATTCATACAAGAGTGCTAAAAGCACTAGGTGGAGTTACGCCTGAAAATGTAATGTCAACAAGCGATGTAGATTTACGTAGTGCAGGCTTATCTCAAAATAAATTATTATCAATTCGATCTTTAACAGAACATGTTATGGAATCTAAATTGAACCTAAGATCCATAGGAAAATATGATGATGAACAAGTAATAGAGAAATTGGTACAGGTTAGAGGTATAGGGCGTTGGAGCGCACAGATGTTTCTTATAGATAGACTCAAACGATTAGACGTATGGCCCACTGGTGATTATGGAGTGAGGGCTGGTTCACAAATACTTTTTAAAAAAAGAATAATGCCAACGGAAAAAGAAATGAAGGATTTAGTAAACAAATATAAGCCATATCGAACTATTGTTGCATGGTATTGTTGGAAATTAGCTGATGAACGTAAATAAAACATGGCAAAACTTAGCTGAACTAAGTCAGTATGAATTTCCAAATATTAATAAAATAGATAAAAACCTCGGTGACTTAATTTCTATTGGTGCTGATTTAGAAACTAGTACGCTCATTAAAGCTTATTCGAGCGGGTACTTCCCAATGGAAGTTTCAGATGAAAATGGAAATATGATTTTGGGTTGGTTTTCGCCTATAAAACGTGGTGTGCTTCCATTAGGTAATTTACGAATAACTAAATCAATGAAAAAGAGTTACAACAGATTTACATATAAAATTGATCAAAAATTCGAGAAGGTCATGAGGAAATGCAAAGAACTTCCAAGAAAAGGAGGTTGGATTAATGATGAATTTATCTACAATTACACTAAATTACACGAATTAGGTTTCGCCCATTCAGTTGAAGTATATGAAGATGATGAATTAGTGGGTGGATTATACGGAGTGTCCCTTGGCGCATTTTTTGCTGGGGAATCAATGTTTTCTACAAAAAGCGATGCTTCTAAAGTAGCTTTAATTAAATTGATTGAGATTCTAAAGGACCAAAAAGCATTACTATTAGATACTCAATGGCTAACACCTCACCTGGCCAGTTTAGGTGCAATCGAAATATCGCGAAATGAGTATTCAATACAATTAAATGAAGCATTAATTAAACCCTCAATGAATTGGGCGCAAATATAAGTTAATCTATAATGATGGATCCAATAACAAAAGAAGCGTTAAATTTGAGCAATGAAGAGATAAGAGTTCTAGGTGTATTATTAGAAAAAGAGAAAACTATACCTGATAATTATCCTCTGACTTTAAATACAATCATTTCAGCCTGTAACCAAACAACAAATCGTCATCCGATTGTCAATTATGACGAGATGCTAATCGAACGAACCTTGGGAATATTAAGAGAAAAGGGTTTAGCTTTACGCGGTGTTTATGCTGGCTCAAGAGTACCAAAGCATAGACATGATATTACAAATATATTTGCAATATCAGAAGATGCAAAAGCAGTTCTCGCAGTATTATTATTACGTGGTCCACAAACTCTTGGTGAAATAAAAGCGAGAACAGATCGAATGGCCGATTTTCAAACTTTACAAGATTGTGATGACGCGATTGAAGAATTGGTGGAATGTGAACCTGCATTAGTTACACGTATGTTAAAGCAACCAGGGCAGAAAGAAGGCAGAATTAACCATTGTTTTTTTAGCGGTTTAAATACTGAAGATAGATTGGATGCTGTGCCTAGTAAACCTTCATTTCAACTTATTGAAGGTGAGGGTAAGGATATAAATAATGGAAATGAAGATGACTATACTCTAGATGAATCAGAAAATCTGTTATATAGAGTTGATAATTTAGAATCAGAAGTCTCAACATTAAATCATGAATTAGCTTCACTCAGAACAATTATAGAATCACTTAAAGATAAATAGTATTAAATATGAATATAAAAAGGGTTTTTAAAACTAATAGAAGAGTTAGAATCACGGACTGTGATTCTAAAGGTAAACTTAGAATTGATTCAATAGCTAGATATTTACAAGACATAGGTTTTGACGATACAAACGATCTTGGTCTTGGTGATGGAGGTATATGGGTAGCAAGATCTATAGAAATATTAAATCGAACAATAAACCAAAAGCAATGGCCAATGAGAAATGATATTGTTGAATTAGAAACTCATTGTGGTGGGCTTGGAAAAGTTTCAGCACAACGAGATGTCAATATTTTTAAAGATAATGATAATTGTATTTCAGCAAAAACTATATGGGTGTCATTAGATGAAAATTATAAGCCAAAAGAAATTCCGGATTGGTTAGAAAAGACATATCCTGAAGCAATTAACATTTCCACTAAAAGAGTTCTTCCATTAGTTCCAAAAACAGAATTACTCGATTCGATAAAATCCTTTGAATTTAAAATTAGACAATGCGATATCGATATTAATGACCATGCTAATAATTCATTCGCATTTATTGTATTATATGAAGCGAGCATAATTTATAAATTCAAGGATTTTACGAAAATTTATATAGAATATCATAGACCTATTGACGTAGATCAGGAATTAACTGTATTGATATCGAGTATTGAAAATGGATATAATGCTTGGTTAAAAGCATCTAATGTTATTGTATGTTCAATGCAGTGGTGTCTTTAAATATCTTTATTCTTTAAAATATCTGGCTCTATGTAGATAGTTTTGACCGATGGTAAAATTGCTCTGATCCTCGACTCGATAGTATTAATATCATTCGTTACTTCACGCAAATTATTTGCCCCCGATTCGATTTTCACACCAAGCAATATGTCTTCAGGACCTAAATGCATTGTACGAATATGAATAATACTTTTTGCTTCACTGCCGTCAAGTATTGCCGCACGAATATTATTCATATCTATTGAATCCACAGCCTCACCGATTAGTAGCGATTTCATCTCGACGGCCAAAATATATGCTATAACAATTAGTAATAAACCAACAGCTATTGATCCCATAGAATCAAAACGCGAATCACCCGTTATAGTTGCAACACTTAAACCAAGAAGTGCAAAAACTAAACCACAAAGCGCACCGACGTCTTCTAGGAGAACAACAGGTAACTCAGGTAATTTTGCTTGTTTAATAAATTGCCAGTAACTTTTATTTCCTTTAACTCTTTTGGATTCAGTCATAGCAGTCCTAAGTGAAAATCCTTCTAAAACTATGGCGATACTTAAAACAACAAAACCCCAAATTGGAGATTCAAGTTCATGCGAGGTGGAAAATAATTTGGAGAGACCTTCGTATAATGCAAATAATCCACCCATAGAAAATAATACAAGTGCAACTACAAAACTCCAAAAATATCTTTCTGAACCAAAACCAAAAGGATGCTCAGATGTAGGTAGTTTGCTAGCTCTTTTAGACCCAAGTAATAGCAATGCTTGGTTTCCTGTATCAGCTAAAGAATGGAGGCTTTCTGCAAGCAAAGAAGCAGCTCCAGTAAAAATAAAAGCTACAAACTTCATAATTGCTATGCCAAGGTTGGCACTAAAAGCAGCAAGTATCGCCTTTTTCCCACCGTCATGCATAAATTTCCCCTTAAATAATATTTTATGTAATCTAGTTTAATGCTTGAGTTATGCTCGAAAAGATACAAAGATATACAGATGGAATCAGCAGTAATAGTATCAACAACACGTTCACCTATAGGCCGAGCATTTAAAGGCTCAATGATAGGGGTTCGACCTGACGATTTAATGGCCTTTTATATACGTGATGTGATGGATAAAATTCATTTGGATCCAGATTCCATCGATGACATAATCATTGGTTGTGGTTTGCCAGGAGGTGAACAGGGATATAATATTGCGCGAGTTGCAACTTTACTTGCAGGTCTGAAAAATACAAGCGCTACAACAGTTAATAGATACTGCGCATCCTCTCTACAAGCCATTGCTATAGCAGCGGGAAACATAGCTGCGGGTTTCGGTGATACTTATATCTCTGGTGGCGTTGAATGTACATCAAGATTTCTTATGGGAACTTCTGACTCTTTGCCTAACACCATGAATCCGAAATTCGATGAAGCGCAAAAAAGAGTCTTATCAAATTCAGCTTTGCAGGGTTATGTATGGAGTGATACTGAAGGTTTACCTGACATTTATATAACAATGGGGTTAACAAGTGAAAATGTTGCTGATCAATTTGGTATAACTCGTCAAGAGATGGACCAGTATGCTTTTGAATCTCAGCAAAAAACAGCGAGTGCAATTGAGCGAGGTTTCTATAAAGAAGAAATCACACCATATATTCTCGACGAGAATACAATTATATCTATTGATGATTGTCCACGTCCTTCCACAACATTGGAAGGATTAGCGGAATTAAAAAGTGCATTTCGATCAGATGGAAGAGTTACACCCGGCAATGCTTGTCCATTAAATGATGGGGCGGCAGCTGTAGTAGTTATGAGCGAAAGCAAAGCTATACAATTAGGACTTGAACCCTTGGCCCGTATTGTTGGTGCAAGTTCGACAGGACTTAATCCTGAAATTATGGGACTAGGGCCTATAGAAGCTGTTAAGAAAGTATTGGCTCAAACTAAATTAAAAATAGATGATATTGATATTGTTGAGCTAAATGAAGCTTTTGCAGCACAAGTTATTCCATGTATGCGCGAATTAAATATAGATCGAGAGAAATTAAATGTTAATGGTGGAGCAATAGCATTAGGACATCCATTTGGGTCAACAGGTGCAAGAATTATGACAACACTTATTCATAATATGAATGAGAGCGATGCTCGATATGGCCTAGAAACTATGTGCGTTGGTGGAGGTCAAGGTATGGCCATGATCATCGAAAAGTTTTAGTTCTTCAATACCGAGGCTAGATTTAGAACGGTCATTATTTAAGTTACCTTGAGTTTCTTGGTTTTCTTTATCTTTAATAGCTCGGGTTTCATTAGGCATTAAAGACATTCTGTGGGGGATATATACGCGCACTTTGTGCGTTGTCATTGCTCTGCGCAATGCATTTGATGTTCTTGTCGAACAGAATTCATCTACTAATGATAGAAAATATCCTACAAATTCGGGACCATGCGCAGCTATATCGTACCGAAGTCCAATTCCGTAATGTGTAAGTTCATGCAATACATAAGTTCCATAGCGATATGCTTTTGGGAATGCGATTTCTATTCTTCCGTCATGATGCCAAATTACATGTGCAGTTTTTGCACCTTTACCAGGTTTTAAGATAGGTGGTTTTGTGGAATTATCTCTTGGGAATAGTTCACTCCATATTTTGCTTGTCTGCACTTGTACACAAAATTTTTCAATATCAAGCATGCTTGGATAGGCAGTACCTAAAACGCCAGTATTTGCTCTATAAACTTTAATCCTTTGAGAATCCCTCACAGGACGTAGACTGTTATTCATGAACTCACAGCTTATGATTATTAGACACGGTTTCAGTACTTGGAACCAATTGAATTTATTTACAGGATGGGAAAATGTGCCATTAGCAGCAATTGGCATAGAAGAAGCAAAACGATGTGCTCAGGTTATATCGGAAATTAAATTTCAACCAGATGTCGTATATACATCGGTTTTAGATAGGACAATCGATACGTCAAATATTATATTGAATGAGCTAGGTTTAAAAGATATTGAAACGCATAAAACCTGGAGGTTAAATGAAAGACATTATGGTGAATTAACAGGACTTGATAAAAAAGAAACAATTGAGAAATTTGGTGAAGCGCAAGTATTGAAATGGAGAAGGAGCTTCGATATCAGGCCACCAGAAGTCTCCGAAAATTCAAAATATAATTTTAGAAATGATCCTCTCTATTCAGATATACCTACAAAACTAATACCAATGACTGAATGCCTTAAAGATGTATGCGAAAGGGTTATGCCTTTTTACGAAAGTGTAGTGGCACCAAGGTTATTAGATGGTGATAATGTGATGCTAGTAGCTCACGGGAATTCACTCCGAGCACTAATTAAAACATTAGAAAATATTCCAGATAAAGATATTGCAAATTTTGAATTACCGACTGGTACACCACGATTATACAAATTCAATAATGATTTAACAATAGAGTCTGCTTCATATATAGAAGATGAAGAAGTGGTCTCAATTCGATCTAAACAAGTTAAGGCCCAAACGTCAAAAAAATGATTTATATGTTAGTATTTACAAAATATTGCAATAATAGAGTTTTCATATAAGAAAAAAGATTATGCTTTTATGCTTAATATTAAACTGAAATAGGCAAATTATAAACGAAAGAGGAATCGTGGATAAAGAAGCAGAACATTTAATAGGTAATAGCTCTCCTGGCGCTGTTAAACGTTGGTATGAGATGTTGAATATATTACATGATGCTGCATCATTAATTAATGCTAAACCTTGGGTAGTTAAAATTTTAGAGATGCCTCAACGAGTTTTTGAAGCTGCAATTCCTGTGCGTATGGATGATGGCGAAATAGAAGTTTTTACCGGATGGAGAGTACATCACAATACTTCTCGTGGACCTGCAAAAGGTGGCATACGTTTCCATATGGAAGTTGATGCTCTAGAAACCACAGCTCTAGCTGCAGGTATGACTTATAAAACTGCAATCTCACATCTTCCATTTGGTGGAGGCAAAGGTGGAATACGAGTTGACCCTACAAGACTCTCTTTAGCAGAGCTTGAAAGATTAACAAGACGATATACAATTGAAATGATGCCAATGTTAGGGCCCGATAGAGATGTTCCAGCACCTGATATAAATACCGATGACAGAGTTATGGGTTGGTTGATGGATACTGTTTCAATGATGAAAATGCAAGAAACTTCTGGTTCAGTTACTGGTAAACCGCTTTCAATTGGTGGTTCACTTGGTCACGTTGGTGCAACAGCGAATGGCGTTGTTACATGTGTTCGACAAGCTTTTGAACAAAATGGTTGGGATCTAAATGGTTCTAGGGTATCGATTCAAGGATTTGGTAAAGTTGGTGGGCCACTCGCTTATTTGCTTCATAGTGCAGGTATGCGTGTTGTTGCTATTGCTGACGTTACTGGAGCCGTAACAAATCCTGGTGGTCTTGATATACCTGCTCTAGGTGAACATGTTAAGGAGTCTGGTGGCGTAATTGGTTTTGATGGCGGTGAAACAATCTCCGCTTCTGAATTTTGGCAAGTGTCCTGTGATGTTGTTGTACCGGCTGCACTAGCCTTAGCCGTTGATGAAAATATTGCAGAAAAGCTTGATTGTAAGATCGTTGTAGAAGCAGCGAATGGTCCTACATCTGAAGCTGCTGATGCAGTATTTATGGATAGAGGCATATCTGTTGTTCCAGATATTTTGGCAAATGCTGGTGGTGTAACAGCAAGTTATTTTGAATGGGTCCAGAATCGTCAGGGTTATGCTTGGTCAGCTGGACAAGTTGCTACTGGACTTCATGACCAAATGATAAAGGCTTATAGTGCTGTACACGATAAAGCAGATATATTAAATGTGTCTATGAGAAGAGCTGCAATGGCTGTTGCATTAGAAATGTTGCAAGATTCCATTACAGCTAGAGGCATTTATTAATGAAGAAAATATTTCTAGCAATATTATGTCTTAGCGTGGTCTTGGGCGGTTGCTCTATTGGTAAAAAAGATTCAAATGGGACTCCAAATAAGGACAACGGAAATTTTAAAGTTGGAAAAGTCAACTATAAGAAATGTTCAAATTTTTTGTGTGCGAGTATAAAAGTTCCTTTGGATTATAAAAAACCAAAAGGTAGGAAAATAGATATTGCATTAAGAACTCTAAGCGCTGCTGTACCTTCAAAACGTAAAGGCATAATGTTGATAAATCCAGGTGGCCCTGGTGGTTCTGGTGTCGACTTTGTTCAATATGCAAGTTCGCTTATTTCTCCTGAAATACTGGATTCTTTTGATATTGTTGGTTGGGATCCAAGAGGTGTCGGTCAATCTACAAAACTTAAATGTACTTCTGCCAATTTAGATTATCTTTTTGATGGTATTGATTATTCGCCTGATAACGAAACTGAATTAACTGCAATGCTTGATGTTAATAAAAAAGTTGGACAAGATTGTGTCAATACTGATAAAGATTTAGCCAAACATTTAACTTCTATCGAAGCTACGAGAGATATGGATGAGATTCGTCAAGCTTTAAATGAAAAGCAATTAAATTATTTAGGGTATTCATACGGTACTGTACTTGGTCAAATATATGCGACATTATTCCCAAAAAACTATCGTACAATTATCTTAGATGGTGTTGTCGATGTAGGTGCTAATCCTTTGACCTCTGCGGGCGATCAAGGTATTGGATTCTCTAATGCATTTGACAGTTTTTTCAACTACTGTAAAGAAACAATATGTAAGTATGCAAATGGGGAAGACCCAAAAACTGTTTACAGTAGAATTGCTTCTGAGATCGATGCAAATCCAATAGTTTCAGATGATGGATCAGGAAGCACTCTAGGTCCTGCTCAATTCGACTTAGGCACGGGCGTTTATCTTTATGGTGGTATTGAAGAATGGCCATCACTAGATGATGCACTATCGGAAGTAGAATTAGGCGATAGTTCCGGAATAATTAATGGATACAATTCTTATTTAGGTAGAGATTATGATGGCACATATGATGGTTCCTATATGTCTTTTTTATCAATACTCTGTTCCGACGGTAAACTAGCTTCAGGCGATGATCTGTATTCTTTTGCAAAAGAAATTGGAATAAAAGCACCACTTATAGGTGAAGCTGTTGTACTTTTTGGAATTCAATGTTCGTATTGGCCAAATGTTGGTGATGCAAAAGCATTTAAAGTAAATAATTCTAAGGGAAATTCAGTTTTGGTAATTGGAACTACTGGTGATCCAGCGACACCAGTTCAAGCATCACGTGACGTTGCGAAGAAATTACAACATGGTTCTTTGCTGGAATTCAAAGGCGAAGGCCACACTGCATATGGTAGATCTAATAATTGTGTAAGCGAAACTGTAGATAAATATATTTTAACTGGGGTGGCTTCTAAGAAAACAACCTATTGCTGATCTAAGGATTTACTCGTTGGAAGCGCGATTTGAGTCTTGATTTAGTAACTCTTCTGTAATATTTTTATACTTATCATCTATCGTTGTATAGTATTCTGCACCATTATAACTAATATGTGCATTTAGTGATGTGCCTGGAATACTATTAACTTCGAGCTCCTGCATTTTATTATCTAGAAAAATCATAGATGCTCCAGAATTTGGTGCAACTAAATCTGCATATTCCCGATAGTCCCAATTAAAGAGTGAACAAATTTTTAAGAGTGTTGATAATACTGGGCGGACTCTTCCTCTTTCTAAAGGTGACCAAGTTGCATTACTGAGATTGACTTTTTTTGCCGCTGAAATTTGAGTCAAGTCCGCACGTTTTCTCGCTTTACGAATTTTTTCACCAAAATCTACAAGACGTTTCGTTTGAACTTCACTTAGTCCAGGAATCGTAGATGGGGGAACTGGATGTTCATGCAATAATGCAAATTCATCAAGCTCCCATTCGAGTACTTCTGCAATTCGTTTAGCTGTATGTGGACGTGGTCGAATTCTTCCACGTTCAATATGTTGCCATCCCGAAACACTGATGCCCGCTTGGAAGGATGCTGATTGACGTGAGAGACCAAGTTCTCTTCTTCTTGCTCTAACTCTATTTCCAAACTCCATCATTAATTCTTTATTATCTTCTTTTTGAACACATATCTTTTGTAAACGATTATCATCCCACTGCAATACTTCTTCAATTTGTTCAGCTGTATTTGGTTTTGGCCTATGGATACCACGTTCTAAAAGACTCCAAGTGCCAACACTTATACCTGCAAGTCGGGCTGCCTCTTCTTGGCTAATATTAAGTTGACGTCTTTTTGCCTTTATCATCCGCCCTGCGGCAATTAATGCTTTTCCTGAAAAATCCGACATATCATCATTAATGTAACGCATAATTAATAAAAATGAAAGCATTATTTTGTTTATTTTACCTGATAGATGTAATAAAACGAATATTGCGAATAAGAATTACTTTAAAACTATTTCATAGATGAGATCTAGTTGCCGACATATAATGGGATGCAAAAAAGAGTTTCTATCAGAACAATCATTATTAATATCATGCTGATAAGCATATTTGTAACTATCGCCTGTGTAAATGTCTCGCCTTCATATGCTGATGGTTTTGTTCCTAAATCTACACCAGATTCATTCCCACTTTTAGATGCTCGATTAATAGGTATGCCGATTAAGAAGACCGAGCTTGCAACAGCACTGATTAGCTATTCAAAAGCCGAGGCAGAATTATCTGCTTTAACAAAAAATCAGAATTCTCTATTAGATCAATCTGTTGTGTTACAACCAGAATTAATTGTTGCCACAGATAATCTAGCTGCAAGAAAACTGCAATTATCTAATATACAAAATTCTCTTAATTCAATAGTAATATCGCAATATCAAAAAAGCTCTGATGCCTACAAGGAGTCAAATGAAAATATTGTTGATGTTCAAAGACGTGCTTCGCAGGCTGATCAAGTTTTGTTCTATTTAAAAAAGAAAATGGATAAAACAAAAAAACGCGTTGATGATGCCAATTCATATAAGGTAAAAATAGATAATAAAGTAACAGAAATTAATAATATTTTAAAAACTATATCTGCTGATATGTTAGCTAAACAAAAAGAAGTTAACTCTACCAAAAGTATAGTTGGGTCAGTATTGCCAGTAGCTTCACTCGATGGCTTTGACATACCAGTTCTGACAATGGACTCATATTTACGAGCAGAGAAAACTATTGCACAGAATAATCCTACATGTGCTATTCCGTGGTGGCTGATAGCCGGTATTGGTAGGGCTGAATCTAATCATGGCAGATTCGGTGGAGCTGTTATTAGTGCAAACGGAACAGTTACTCCAAGCATTATAGGTGTGCCTCTTAACGGTCAGGGCTTCGCTGCAATTCGTGACACAGATAAAGGTTTATATGATGGCGACACTGAATGGGATCGAGCAGTGGGAGTTATGCAGTTTATACCTGGCACTTGGAATAGATGGAAAGGCGATGGCAATGGTGATGGATTATTTGACCCTCAAAATCTTTATGATGGAGCACTAGCAACAGCTCAGTATTTATGTTCTTCTGCTCCGAATTTAACTAATGATGAATATAGAAGACAAGCCGTCTATGCCTATAATCATTCAAATTCTTATGTTGATTTTGTGTTAGCAAAAGGTCATGAGTATGAGTTATTAGGGGCTCCAAGATTAAATCCTATGCCTATTGTAGCTGCTCCTGTAATCGAAAACGTCGCCCCATAAATTAATATTCACTTTGAGATACAATGACATCTCTATTAGATAACTCTTCTAGAAGCAAACGTTTCCTACGTGTTGAATATACTTCCAATTCCAGATCAAACTTTGAAAAAAGATAGATATAAATAACATCAGGCTTTATTGATATTTTGATATTTTCGACTAAATTTGATTTGCCAGCATCAGCACCATCTGCAATACGCAATATTGCAATTAGCCATTTCGCTTTTTCTAAATCTTTATCATTTAGGCGTCCTACATATTTATCTGAAGTCTTCGGATTCTTTGTCCTATGGCATCTAACTATAGAACGTAACATTGTTGCTTCATTTGGCGAGAATCCTGGAAGGGGAGTATTAAAGAGGATATAGGCTCCATGAACATCATGTTTTGTTCTAGATATAGTTTCACCTAAGTCATGTAGTCTTGCTGCATATTCCAAAATATCAAGTTCGTTATTATCCAATGTGTGTAATTCACTTAGTTCAGAAAATACTATTGAAGTGAGCTTGGCCACATATTGGCCATGTTCATATATGTTTACCTTCGATTTTTTGTTATTTGCTATTATTGTTCTTTCTAATGCTAATAATTTCTTATCAATGGTATTAATTGTTGCGTTTGCAATATCTTTTTGAGATGTATATTCTTCTTTAAATATTTCATCACCAACTTTTAAAACAAGACCCTCTCTTAAAGCGAATGATGATGAGTACCAAGGAGAGTCATCTAGGGCCATAGTAGAAATGTAATTACAAATTACTGCAGCTGTTTGAATATATTCATCTCTATTGTTGTCGTAACCTATTATTTTATTACGATCTTTTTTATTACTTGAAATCAAAAGATCACATATTATTTTTAGCTCACTCGATGAAGCAGAAACATTAGAGTTAGTAGCCGGTACATAGCTATCTGTCATTGACCTTGCCATAGTTACTAAATTATTTAAAGTACCAGATGAAACAACAATATTAGAAAATGAACTTTTACTAAAATGCTTCTTAAAATCTATGAAATATTTAGAGCATTGTTTTTCTATCTCTTTTATATCTTCTTTACTAAGTGGGTCGCATACTTTAAGGGTGCGTGAAAGTCGACTGGCGCCTAATGGTTCGCTAGTTGCATACTCTAAAAAATTACGTTGACCAACCATTAATTCGAGAGAACCACCTCCCATATCTACATTTAATACTCTTGTTTCTGGTAGTGATGAAACAGCAGAAATACCACGAAAAATTAATTCAGCTTCAGTTACACCTGAGATCACTTTTATTTCATGACCTAGTGTTTTTGTTAATGACTTTATTACTAGGTCACCATTATTTGCAGAGCGTATTGCGCTAGTAGCCACACATTTCACTACTTCAACATTATGTCTTAATATTAGAGTCTTATAATGTCGTATAACTCTTTTCGCGCGCAATAAGCTAGATTTCGATATCTCTCCACTAGTTGCTACTTCCGCGCCTAAATATAGAAGCGATTTATCTTCTACAATTATTTCAAATTGATCTTTTCTTTCAACATCAGCAATTAGTAAATGGAATGAATTACTACCACAGTCAATGGCGCATACTCTCATAAATTGATTATAGAAGAAAATACTTTATTTATTTAGATTAAGACGTAGAATCTATATATAATTATGAATTACCAGTATGAAGTAACTATATCTCAAGATAAATTTAAGAGCATCCCGTACCTACGGGATTTATTGGCATGTATCGAGCCAATACCTTATAGCTCTTGTGGATCTTTTCTCTCAGCATTGTTATTTAAGCGAAACTTTCAAAACTCATTTGATGTTTTAGTAGAAGATGAAACTTTAGTATACGATGCTGTAAAAGGTATGTGCGATATAGATCGTAAAAAAGGCACGATGACTTTTAGCGATGTTGATGGTATCCTTCTAATGAAAATAAAAATTTATGATTCAATTTCAAAATATAGCGATATAAGAAAATATGTTTTAGAAAATACTTCAACCGAAACTTGTTTTATTACTTCAACTAATAACGATGTAGATAAATTGATACTTAAAATACCTAAAAGAGGTACTGCTCTAATGCAAATGTTCATTGAGTTAGATGAAAATGATGATCAGATGATAGTTGAAATTATGGAGAAAACTGTGTGGAGCCTTAGTAAAATTGGCGTTGCAACCCTATTAAGAGATATTCGCTTCATGCCTCAAGCGTTGATTGATATAGCGGCTGATAAAATTGAAGATATGATGGTCGAACATGCGAACAAGACGGTATCTCTTATGCGTATGCATGGTACTGTTCTTTTTAAGACAATTACTTCAAGCGAACTTAAGAAATTTGGTAAACCATTTGCTGCATTATTAAAAGCTTGAATTTTGTATTTGAACTCTAATAGATAAGCTAGAATGTTGTAATGGCTAGCGAGAAAATCAAATATCAAAAAGAATTCGATTTCATATCCCAACTATGTGATGAAATAGATAAATTTACACTAAAGAGATTTAAAGATAGAGATTTTTCTGTAATGACAAAAGATGATATGTCGCCAGTGACGGAAGTCGATCGTGAAACTGAAATTAAGATTCGTGATGCAATCCTTGACATTTTTCCAGATGATAAAATAGAGGGTGAAGAATTTGGCAAAGAGATTCATTCTCAGTCGCGTACATGGATTATTGACCCGATTGATGGAACTAAAAATTTTTTGAGAGGTGTACCGGTCTGGGGAACATTGATTGCTTTTTGCGTCGATGATATTCCAATGGCTGGAACCGCATCTGCTCCCAGTCTTCATAGAAGATGGATGGGTTTAAAAAATGGTGGAGCCTTTGTTAATGGAGAAAGTATATCGGTAAGTAAAACATCTAAACTCGAAGATGTACAAGCTAGTTATGGCGATGTTACAGGGTTCGAAAAAGCTGGTTATCCAGAATCTCTAAATAATCTTAATAAATTCATATGGCGGGCAAGAGGTATGGGAGATTTTTGGTCGCATATGTTAGTGGCAGAAGGTGCCATAGATTTAGGATTGGACACTCATGTACAGCCTTATGATGTTGCACCTTTAAAATTAATTGTTGAAGAAGCAGGCGGACGTACAACTTCATTTGATGGTAAAGATTCTTTTAGAGAACCAACATTCGTTTCAACAAACGGCTTAATTCATGATGAAATAATAAAAATAATTATTTCTGGTAAGTAGTCTTAATTAGAATTACGATCAGTTAGTTTCATCAGATTGTTGCCAGCTTGGTCAAATTCATTTGATGCCTGTCTATAAAACTTTTCGGCTACTTCGTTCTTTCCTATTAATGTATTGCAGTCACCCAAACTTAAAGCAGATTCAGCCATCCCATTTAATTCAGAAAGTTCTTCCCATTTGTTCCTTGCTGAACTGAGCAATTCAGTAGCATGTTCAATTTTATCTATGTGCATATATATATGAGCAAGATCCATTTCGACGCACGCTGTATTTCTCAATTCGTTTAGATCAAAAAACTCATCTTTTGCAGCTAATAAATGTTTAGTCGCATCTGATGGATTTAGTATTTCATTATTTTCCCATGAATTGCGGTATAGCTTTCCTAAATCATAGTGAGCACATGCAGAATGAAATCTATTATCTAATGAAAAAGTTGAAATAAGATCTCTATATAAAACTGAAGTAAATACCAAATCGTTTATTAATAATACAACTGAGAAAAGTTCTAAACGTGAAATACTTGAAATCTCTAAATTATTTGCCGATGCGCCAGCACGCCAAGCATGGGCATATGTTTTTGAAGCAGATCTCATATCTCCATTTGCTTCAGTCTCACGTGCTGATTTAAGTATAAATCCACCAAAATCTACAGTATCATTATTGAAAAATGTTTCGCTCAAATCATTCCTTAGGTATATGTTACCTATAATATTAAACCATTTCGCGTTATTCGTCTAGTGCGTCATATTCGTACTACTTTTTATCCAATTAATATTAACTTAACTCTTAACTCGCTGTTATAAGACGGTTTTTACCTTCTCGTTTTGCCTGGTAGAGTGCAGAATCAGCAGCTTTTATAGTCTCATTAATCTCCCTGTGAGGCCAATGAACACTCATACCTATAGAAAGGGTAGTCTCATATATTTGTTTTTCTTGCCACATTTTAATGAGACGGTTTAAAATCTGCGGAGCCCCTGATTTAGCACCTTTTAGTAAAATTATAAATTCATCACCACCTAATCGGGCACATAAATCTGGTACACGAATTTGTTCCTGGAAGAATGTTCCAACGGATTTTAATAATTCATCGCCTGCATCATGGCCAAATCTATCGTTAGTAGATTTTAAGCCATCAATATCAATCATGGCTAGTACATCACCAGGTTCCATTGTGGATATCATCATATCCGCATAACGTCTATTTCCGATATTTGTTAATTTATCTCTTTGGCTCTCATCGAGTAAACGTTCAACAGCTCTTCTATCACTTTGTGTTTTTGCAGCATTTTCTAATGCTCTACCACCTTGATCAGCTAATAGTTCTAATGCAGCAGAATCATTATCTGTTATTTTCTTGTTTGCTGCTGACTGTACTATCAATGCCGCGCTATATCTGGAATTAAACCAGATTGGTGCAGATGCAATATCATTTTGCTGTGAATTATTATGACTCTTTGCTGATTCAATAACCACTCTTCTCAATGATGATGCCTTTTCAGCATATAGTAACAAATCATTAATTTTAACGCCATCTTCGACAATTTTACTTCTACGATCGAAGGAAACAATAGCAGCAGAAATATATCCTAATTGTTTTGTTACAGAGACAATATTGCGTATAACTTCTTCAGGCTCACGGGTGTGAAATTCTCGTGAGAATTTTGTAATTGTTGTCATAACGTCGGCTCTATTTTTGGCGATATCTAATTTTTTCAAAAGTGGAATATAGTTGGAATGCACAATGAATCCAAAACATGCTAAAGACAATGCTAATAATATAGAAATTAATGTCGTATTCTTACTTTCGTTGTATAAATAATTTGATGCCGTACATGAAATGATTATTAATGTGAAAAAGATCCAAAAATATGACCTGTTGTTTTCTATACTAATACAAAATAATGTTAAAAATGAATATACGACAGCTATGGTAAATGCTTCTAAATCTTTCGGGTTAGTTGAATTAATAATTGTTAAAGATATTAATGAACAGGATAATAATGCAGAAACAGATAAAGATATGATTCCTGTTTTTATATTTTTTAATATAGATTCAAATATCTGCCATGCAAATAGCGCAGTAGATATTAAGATTATGGCGCCAGAAGATTTATAAAAATCAGGAATGAAACTGCTTAAAAGCGACATCATGAAAATGATAGCTGTGGCACCAAGCCTTGTCGTACGCGAGTTCTCTAATATAGTTTTCACCTATATTATATCGACACAAATTTATCGTAAAATTATAGGCAATATGGCCTATAAAGTAGAAATACCGGTGAAAAAATTATTCTGTCCTATTTGCACTATTTTGTTGTGCGTTAATGATTTCGATGTCTTTATCTGTGAATTCACCAGGATGAGCTAAACCGCATGCGTGAGAAAGCGTAGCAAGTTGTTGTCTCATCTCTATGAGATAATTAGCACACCTAAGTGCACTACGATCAATGTTCAGTCCTCTATTCAGCCAATGATTAGATGTGGCAACTCCCGTTGGGCAATGGCCAGTATGGCATCTAAGTGCTTGAATGCAACCTATCGAAAGCATAGATTCACGTGCAACATTAATCATGTCGACACCTAAAGTAAAGGCTCTAACTGCACGGCTGGGTAATCCAAGTCGACCAGAACCAATAAATGTTAAGTCTTTTATTAAATCATTCTCTTCAAAAATATTATAAACCCTTGGAAAACCTATCATAAATGGTAATGAAACATGATCTGTAAAGGTTAACGGGCCTGCACCTGTTCCACCTTCTCCACCATCTATGGTCAAAAAGTCAATTCCTCTACTTGGATCTTGGGACATTTTAAATGCTAATTCTTG
>ERZ724516.270-NODE-270-length-33150-cov-7.765312_pt1 | contig 33150 bp, 30 predicted proteins | sample MGYA00376049_ERZ724516 | MGnify/ENA primary metagenome ERZ724516 (study PRJEB28724, sample SAMN07190886) | activated sludge metagenome | isolation source: activated sludge of sewage treatment plant in Hong Hong | place: USA: Christiansburg, Virginia | collected... | reverse complement strand
ACCTCCGCCGAGCGCGAGGTTTCCCTCAACAGCGGCTCGCGCGTGCTGGCCGCGCTACAGGGGCAGGGTATCGACGCGCATCCTTTCGATCCGGCTGAATTGCCGCTCGATGCGCTCAAGGGCTACGACCGCGCCTTCATCGCGCTGCATGGCCGGCATGGCGAAGACGGCACCATCCAGGGTGCGCTGGAACTGATGCACATTCCCTACACGGGTTCCGGTGTCATGGCCTCGGCGCTCGGTATGGACAAGTTCCGCACCAAGCTGCTATGGCAGGCTGCCGGTCTGCCGATTCCCGAGTACGCGCTGCTTACTGCCGACTCCGATTTCGCCGACATCGAGGAAGAACTAGGCTTGCCGATCTTCGTCAAGCCGGCGCATGAGGGGTCGTCGATCGGCATCAGCAAGGTCAAGGAGCGCGGCACGCTTCACAGGGCCTACGCCGAAGCCGCCAAATACGATCCGCTGGTCATCGCCGAAAAGGGCGTCATGGGCGGCGAATACACGGTTGGCATCATCGGCCGTGGTGACGACATGGTGGCCCTGCCGATCATCAAGATCGAGCCGGCCACCGAGTTCTACGATTACGAGGCCAAGTACAACCGCGACGACACTCGCTACCTTTGCCCCTGCGGCCTGAGCGAAGCCAGGGAAATGGAAATCCGCCGGGGTGCCCTGGAGGCCTTCCGCATCCTCGGTGGGCGCGGCTGGGGCCGAGTGGATTTCCTGATGGACGAGGACGGCCGGCACTACTTCCTCGAAGTGAACACCGCGCCGGGAATGACCGACCACTCGCTGGTGCCGATGGCAGCCCGCGTCGCCGGCATGGAGTACGCGGCCTTGGTGCGCCGCGTACTCGAACTTGCCGCCAACGACTGAGACGATGAATGTGGAACAAACCGCAACTGCTCAACACGATCGCCGACCTGCTCATCCTGGCAGCGACGGCGGCGTTGCTGGCGGCGGCCCTGGTCTGGCTGGTGCGCGTGCCGTCACTGCCGGTGCGCCAGGTGGTGTTTGCGCAGGAACTGGCGCATACGCGGCGGGCGGAAATCGAGCAGTCGCTTCCGGGCGCGCTGAAGGGAAATTTCTTCAGCCTCAATCTGGAAGCGGTGCGCGGCGAACTGGAAAAACTGCCCTGGGTGCGCAAGGTCGAGTTGCGGCGAGTGTGGCCGGCACGCCTGGAAATAAAGGTCGAGGAGCACCGTCCGGCAGCGCGCTGGGGCGAGGGGCGCGACGAACTGGTCAACACCTTCGGCGAGGTGTTCGCTGCGACCGCGCCGGAGGAGGAGGCAAGCGCCTTGCCTTTGCTCTACGGGCCACAGGGAACGGCCCCCGAGGTGCTCAAGCGCTACGGGGAGTTCGTCGGCAGCTTCAAGGTGCTGAACCAGCGGCCGGTGCAGGTCACGCTGTCGCCCCGGCTGGCGTGGCAACTGAAGCTGGACAACGGAATGCTGGTCGAGGTGGGGCGCGAGCAGCCGAAGTCGCCGGTAGGGGTGCGGTTGCAGCGGTTTATAGAGGTCTATCCGGAGCTCGTCGGCAAGCGTGCGACGCGACCTTCGGTGGTGGATTTGCGGTATCCGAACGGCTTTGCGATCCGAGTCGCGGGCGAAGTAAAAGGAAAGTAGGCATATGAGCAGGGACAACAAGGATCTGGTGGTCGGGCTGGACATTGGCACTTCGAAAATCGTCGCGCTGGTCGCGGAGATTACCGCGGAGGGCCGGTTGAACGTCATTGGCATGGGCTCGCAGGATTCGCGCGGGCTCAAGAAGGGCGTCGTGGTGAACATCGAGGAAACGGTGCATACCATCAGCCGCGTCGTCCAGGAGGTCGAGCTGATGGCCGACTGCAAGGTCAAGGATGTCTATACCGGGATCGCCGGCAGCCACATCAAGAGCTTCAACTCCAACGGCATGGTTGCGATCAAGGACAAGGAGGTCACCGCCAGCGACGTCGAGCGCGTGATCGAAACCGCAAAGGCGATGCCGATTCCCGCCGACCAGGAAATCCTCCATATCCTGACCCAGGAATTCGTCATCGACGGCCAGGACGGCATCCGCGAGCCCATAGGAATGAGCGGCATGCGCCTCGAGGTCAAGACGCATATCGTCACCGGTGCCGTTTCGGCGGCGCAGAACATCGTCAAATGCGTCCGGCGCTGCGGTCTGGAGGTCAACGACCTCGTGCTGCAACCCCTGGCCTCCAGCTATGCCGTGCTCTCGGAGGATGAAAAGGACCTTGGCGTCTGCCTGATCGACATCGGCGGCGGGACGACCGACCTCGCCGTCTGGACCCAGGGGGCCATCCGCCATACCTCGGTGATCCCGATCGCCGGCGACCAGATCACCAACGACATCGCGATGGCCCTGCGTACTCCCACCCGCGAGGCCGAGGACATCAAGTGCAAGTACGGTTGTGCGCTGTTGCAACTGGCTGACCAGGCGGAAAGCCTCGAGGTGGCCGGCGTCGACGACCGACCGAGCCGCAAGTTGAGTCGACGCGCGCTGGCCGACGTCATCCAGCCGCGGGTCGAGGAGCTCTATGAACTGATCCAGAACGAGTTGCGCCGTGCCGGATTCGAAGAGGTGCTGTCATCGGGCATCGTCCTGACCGGCGGCGCCAGCGTCATGCCGGGCATGGTCGAACTGGGCGAGGAACTGTTCCACATGCCGGTCCGCCTGGGTAGCCCGAAATATACCGGGAGCCTGGCCGACGTCGTCCAGAGTCCACGCTTTTCGACGTCGTTCGGCCTGCTGCTGGAAGCGCAGGCACAACGCAAGCGTGGCCAGAAGATCAAGGAGAAGCAGGGTGTTAAGGATGTCTTCGATGGAATGAAGTCTTGGTTTTCAAAGAATTTTTGAGCTTTTTTTACCGGTTTTTCAGAGGAGGTAGTGACCATGTTTGAGATCATCGAGAAGGAAGAAGAGTGCGGCACGATCATCAAGGTGTTCGGGGTCGGCGGGGCAGGTGGCAATGCCATCGAGCACATGATTCATGAAGGGGTGAATGGCGTCGAGTTCATCGCCGCCAATACCGATGCCCAAGCGCTCAAACGCAATACGGCTTCGTCCAAGCTTTCGCTTGGCAAGACGGGTCTCGGCGCCGGTGCCAAACCGGAAGCAGGCCAGGCGGCGGCGGAGTCGCACCGCGAGGAGATTCGGGCCTCGCTGGAGGGCGCGCACATGGCCTTCATCACGGCCGGAATGGGTGGCGGCACCGGCACCGGTGCAGCCCCGGTGGTGGCCGAAATCGCCCGCGAGATGGGTATCCTGACCGTCGGCGTCGTCACCAAGCCGTTCGGCTTCGAGGGCAACAAGCGGATGAAGGCGGCCGAAGCGGGTATCGCCGAATTTTCCAAGCATGTCGATTCGCTGATCGTCATCCTCAACGACAAGCTGATGGAAGTCATGGGCGATGATGCCGATGTCGACCACTGCTTCAAGGCAGCTGACGACGTACTCAAGAACGCGGTCGGCGGCATTGCCGAGATCATTACCTACCCGGGGCTGGTCAACGTCGACTTCGAGGACGTGCGCACGGTGATGGGTGAAATGGGTCGCGCGATGATGGGTTCGGCCGCTGCGTCGGGGGTCGACCGCGCGCGTATCGCTGCCGAACAGGCCGTCGCTTCGCCGCTGCTGGAAGGCGTCAACCTATCCGGCGCCAAAGGGGTGCTGGTCAATATCACCGCTGCCCGGGTCGGCCTCCGGATGAAGGAAGTCAACGAGGTGATGAATACGGTCAAGGCCTTCGCAGCTGAGGACGCGCACATCATTTTTGGTGCGGTGTACGACGAACTGATGGGCGATGCGCTACGCGTGACCGTGGTTGCGACCGGGCTCGGCCAGGTTGCTGCCCGGAATCGCCAGACGTTTGAAGTGGTCAATACGCCGGTGGTGCAGGCGATGGCGACCGGGACAAGCGATGCCGTCGCCTTCGCGCCGAACGCAGCGGTCGACTATGCGCACCTCGAGGTGCCGTCGGTGGTTCGCCGCGGTTCGCGCAATGTGACGGTCGAGGCGCTTGCCAACAGTGGGGTCGACCGCTACGACATCCCGGCCTTCCTGCGCAAACAGGCTGACTGACAGCGCTCGGGCTGTACTCTGAAAAAGGGCCGCGGCGCGTTGTGCTACAATGCGCCGCTCCCCAAATTATTCAAGCACTTGCATGCTAAAGCAACGCACGCTCAAGACCGTCATCCGCGCTTCCGGCGTGGGCCTGCATGGCGGCATCAAGGTCAACATGGCCTTGCGCCCGGCCGCGCCCGATACCGGCATCGTCTTCCGCCGCATCGACCTGCCGGAACCCATGGATATCCCGGCTGCTGCCTTCATGGTTGGCGATACGCGGATGTGTTCCTGTCTCGAAAAGGACGGGGTCAAGGTCGGTACCATAGAACATCTGATGTCGGCACTCGCCGGCCTCGGCATCGACAACGCCTGGGTTGACCTGGATGCGCCCGAAGTGCCCATCCTCGATGGCTCGGCCTCGCCCTTCGTTTTCCTGATCCAGTCGGCCGGGATCGAGGAACAGAACGCCGCCAAGAAATTTCTCCGCGTCACCCGGCCGGTCGAGGTCAGCGACGGTGACAAGTGGGCACGCTTTGAACCTTACGATGGCTACAAGCTGTCCTTTTCCATCATCTTCAATCATCCGGCCATCGACAAGTCAGCCCAGAAGGCGGAAATCGATTTCGCCGAGCATTCCTACGTCCGCGAAGTGGCGCGGGCGCGTACCTTCGGCTTCATGCAGGAAGTCGAATACCTGCGTGAAAACGGACTGGCCCTTGGCGGCGGACTGGAAAATGCCATTGTCCTCGACGAATTCCGCGTCCTCAACCAGGACGGCCTGCGTTACGGCGACGAGTTCGTCAAACACAAGATTCTCGATGCGGTGGGCGACCTCTACCTGCTTGGCCACCCCCTGCTGGCGGCGTATTCATCGCACAAGGGCGGCCACGCGCTGAACAACATGCTGGCCCGCGCACTGCTCGAAGAGAAGGAATCGTGGGAGCTCGTTACCTTTGAACAGGCCGAGCGGGCGCCTGTCGGCGTGATCCGCTGGTTGAATCAGCCGGCGTAGCCCGCCATGTGGCTGCTGCGCCTGCTTGCGGTCATCCTGGTCGTCGCCATCGGCGCCGGTCTGCTGATCTACGTCATCACCGGCAACCGCGATTACCTGATGTTTTCCTGGCGTCTGTTTCGCTACGGTATCGTCTTCGCGCTGATTGTCTTCGCCCTGATGATCATCGAGCGCGTCGCGGTCATTCCTGCCTAGCAGCACTTGCCACCAAGGCGTCCAGCGCTTTCCGGAGCGGCCCGTCGGGCAGTTTTTCGGAGGTCGATTGCAACGCCCCGCAAGCCCTTTCGGAGAGCGGTTTCATGGTTGAAGCCATTGATTGGCAAGGGATTTGCCGGGGTTGTACTTTGACCTCGATGCCGGTACACTCCGCCCCTCCATAAGACAACTCGGCACTCAAGCGCTGGCTCATCTGGCGAATCTTGGTGGCGACCGCGCCGTTGTCGGCGTGGATAACGATTTTCCCCGACTTGTAATTCGCAACGTGCGCTACGCGGGCCAGACCTGCCGGGGCGATCGCTTCGAAGCGTCGTGCAAGCTTGAGCAACAACCGGGCGTGGGCCATCACCTTGCCCGCTGCGGCATCATTGTCGAGGTAGTGCTCAAGCACGTTGGACATAGGAGATTTCTGTGCAGATCATTCTGGTTTCTCACCACCTCAAGGTGGCCCGGACGATTACCATTATGCCTCGCCATGTGCTGGTCGCGGGTGTCGCTTTTCTTTCGCTGGTCCTGGTCACGTCGGCGTTCATCTCGTGGCTACTTTTGCCCAGGTCAACCGCGGGCGCTCAGGATGACGGGCTCGCGCAGGAACAGGCGACGCACCGGACCCAGCAGTTCGTGAACAACAATCTGCAGTTGTTGGCTACCCGGCTTGGCGAGTTGCAGGCGCAGGTGCTGCATCTCGACACCCTCGGTGAGCGGGTAGCCGGGCTTGCCGGCGTCCGCCGGGAAGCGGCGCCGGCAAGTAAGTTGGTGCCCGGGCAGGGCGGCGCTTTCGTGCCGGCTCCCCTGGGGGCCGAAGAACTGCAGTGGGAAATCGATCGCTTGTCCAGAGATGTCGACCTGCGTACCGATGAACTCGCCATGCTCGAATCCCGCTTTCTGGAACAGCGAGTCAGGGAGCGCCTAATGCCGACGACGTTGCCGGTCAAGGAGGCCTTCCTCGGTTCGCCGTTCGGGCATCGCAGCGATCCGATCCTCGGGCTGCGCGCCATGCACCAGGGCATCGACTTCAATGCCGAAAGCGGCACGCCGGTCGTCGCCGCCGCCGATGGCATGGTGCGCTCGGCAGCCTACCAGAGCGATTTCGGTAACATGATCGAGATCGACCACGGCGACGGCCTGACCACCCACTATGCCCACTTGTCACGGATGAGCGTCAAGCCGGGAAGCCTCGTCAAGCGTGGCGAAAGCATCGGTGCGGTTGGCAGTACCGGGCGTTCGACCGGGTCGCACCTGCATTTCGAGGTGCGGATGCTGGGTGTCGCCCAGAACCCGGCGCACTTCCTAAAGCAGGGTGACGAGTTCGCGCTGGTCAGGCGGCGCTGAGCCATTGCGGCCCAACCGGTCCAGGTCGTCGTCGCCGCCGACGGCCGGCGTGCTAGAATCCGGCCTTTGCCGCGCCCCGCGCAACCACATTCCATCGCGATGATCTCCGGCCTACTCAAAAAAGTTTTCGGCAGCCGCAACGACCGGCTGATTAAACAATACGCTCAGACAGTCAAACGCATCAATGCGTTCGAGCCTGCCATCAAGGCGCTGAGCGACGAACAGTTGCGGGCCAAGACCGACGCGTTCCGTCAGCGCCACGCCCAGGGTGAAACGCTCGACGACCTTCTGCCCGAAGCGTTTGCCGTCGTTCGCGAAGCCAGCCTGCGCGAACTCGGCATGCGTCATTTCGATGTGCAGCTGATCGGCGGCATGGTCCTGCATTACGGCAAGATCGCCGAAATGCGGACCGGCGAAGGCAAGACGCTGGTCGCCACGCTCCCGGCCTACCTCAACGCCATTTCCGGCAAAGGGGTGCACGTCATCACGGTGAACGATTATCTGGCCAGTCGTGACGCGGAATGGATGGGGCGTCTGCACAAATTCCTCGGCCTGACGGTCGGCATCAACCTGTCGCAGATGGACCACGAGGCCAAGCAGGCGGCCTACGCGGCGGACATCACCTACGGCACCAACAACGAGTTCGGCTTCGACTACCTGCGCGACAATATGGTCTACACGGCTGACCAGCGTGTTCAGCGTGGCTTGAACTACGCCATCGTCGACGAGGTGGATTCGATCCTGATCGACGAGGCGCGGACCCCGCTGATCATCTCCGGCCAGGCAGACGACCATACCGACCTCTACCTGCGCATGAAGGATGTCGTGCCCAAACTCAGTCGTGCCGCCGAGGAAAAGGGCGAGGGCGATTACTGGGTCGACGAGAAGGGCCACCAGGTTCATCTCTCCGAGAGCGGCTACGAGCATGCCGAGGAGCTTCTGCTCACGCATGGCATCCTGCAGGAAGGGCGTAGCCTCTACGAGGCGTCAAACATCACCCTGATGCACCACCTGAACGCCGCCCTGCGCGCCCTGACGCTGTTTCAGAGGGACCAGCAGTACGTCGTCCAGAACGGCGAAGTCGTCATCGTCGATGAATTCACCGGCCGCCTGATGGCCGGCCGCCGCTGGTCCGATGGCCTGCACCAGGCGGTGGAGGCCAAGGAAGGAGTACAGATTCAGGCCGAGAACCAGACGCTGGCCTCGATCACCTTCCAGAACTATTTCCGCATGTACGGCAAGTTGTCCGGCATGACCGGCACGGCCGATACCGAAGCCTACGAGTTCCAGCAGATATACGGCCTGGAAACCGTCGTCATCCCGACCCACCGGCCGATGGTGCGCAAGGACATGAACGATCTGGTGTTCAAGACGGCCGACGAAAAGCACGCGGCGATCATTGCCGACATCAAGGATTGCGCGAAGCGTGGCCAGCCGGTGCTGGTCGGCACCACTTCGATCGAGGCCTCGGAGTTGCTCTCCGGCCTGCTCGACCAGGAAAAGCTGCCGCACTCCGTGCTCAACGCCAAGCAGCACGCTCGCGAGGCGGAAATCGTCATCGAAGCCGGCCGGCCGGGGCAGATCACCATCGCCACCAACATGGCCGGTCGCGGTACCGACATCGTCCTCGGCGGCAGCATCGAGAAGGCGGTCTCGGTCGTCAAGCACGACGAGTCGCTGCCCCTGGCCGAGCGCGAAGCGACGATGGCCCGCATGCGTGAGGAGTGGCAGAAGCAGCACGAACTGGTACTCGCCGCCGGTGGCCTGCACATCATCGGTTCCGAGCGCCATGAATCGCGGCGCATCGACAACCAGTTGCGCGGCCGTTCCGGCCGCCAGGGTGACGCCGGATCATCGCGTTTCTACCTGTCGCTCGACGATCCGCTACTGCGCATTTTCGCCGGCGAGCGCCTGCGCGCCATCATGGACAAGCTGAAGATGCCCGAGGGCGAGGCGATCGAGCACCCGCTCGTGACGCGGTCGCTGGAGTCGGCGCAGCGCAAGGTCGAGGCGCGCAACTTCGATATCCGCAAGCAGTTGCTGGAGTACGACGACGTTTCCAACGACCAGCGGAAGGTGATCTACCAGCAGCGCAACGAACTGCTGGAAACCGACGATATTTCCGAGACCATCAATGCGATGCGGCAAAGCGTCATTGCCGAGGTCTTCCGCGCCCACGTGCCCGCCGAGTCGGTCGAGGAACAATGGGACATGCCCGGCCTGGAACGCGCGCTGGCTTCCGAACTGCAGATCAGCGCACCGGTGGCCGAATGGTTTAAGAACGAGCCCTCGCTTTCCGACGAGGAAATTCTGGCCCGCATCCAGCAGGGGGCGGATGAGACCTACCGGGCCAAGGTCGAGTTGGTCGGCGCCGAGAGCTTCCACCAGTTCGAGCGCAATGTGATGTTGCAGGCGCTCGACGCGCACTGGCGCGAGCACCTGTCGGCCCTCGACCATCTGCGCCAGGGCATCCATCTGCGCGGTTATGCGCAGAAAAACCCGAAGCAGGAGTACAAGCGCGAGGCCTTCGAGCTTTTCGAGGGCCTGCTCGAACAGGTCCGCAAGGAAGTGACCCGCGTCGTGTTCACGGTGCAGATCCGCTCGCAGGAGGATGTCGAAGAGACCGTTCCGCATGCGGACGTACAAAATGTCCAGTACCAGCACGCCAGTTTCGACGAGGCGCTGGGTGCCGATGCTGCGGGCGAGCCGGAGTCGCCGCAACCGGCCCAGGCTGGTCCCAAGGTCGGTCGAAACGACCCCTGTCCCTGCGGTTCGGGGAAAAAATACAAGCACTGCCACGGAAAACTATCCTGACCCCCCAAGGCACCCGAGTGGTGCCTTGATGCTTTTGGAGCCACAACAATGCCTGTCAATTACAGCACGCCAACGCCCGATCAGTTGCTACCGATTGCCGGCGTGCGGCTTGGCGTCGCGGAAGCGGAAATCCGCAAGAAAAACCGGCGCGATCTGACGCTCATAGCCCTTGACCCCGGTTGCACAGTGGCCGGGGTGTTCACGCAAAACCGTTTCTGCGCCGCGCCGGTGCAGCTTTGCCGCGAACACCTGGCAGGCGGCAAGGAGATTCGCGCGCTGGTCATCAACACCGGGATCGCTAACGCCGGCACCGGCGAGCCGGGTCGCCAGGCGGCCCAGGCGACTTGCGAGGCAGTCGCTGCCCTGTTTGGCGTTGGAGCCGACCAGGTGTTGCCGTTTTCTACCGGCGTCATTCTCGAGAATCTTCCAGTCGACCGCATCAAGGCCGGATTGCCGGCGGCGCGGGTCGATCTGCAGTGCGATCACTGGCATGCTGCCGCCCACGCCATCATGACCACCGACACGATCGCCAAGGCCGCTTCGCGGACGGTTGCGGTCAACGGCAAGAAAGTGACCATTTCCGGGATTTCCAAGGGGGCGGGCATGATCAGGCCGAACATGGCGACCATGCTCGGCTTTCTTGCCACCGACGCCGGCATTGCCCAGCCGTTGCTCGAAGCCCTGGTCAAGGAGGCGGCCGATGCCTCCTTCAACTGCATCACCATCGACGGCGACACCTCGACCAACGACTCCTTCGTGATGATCGCCAGCGGCCAGTCCGGTGCGTTTTTCGCAAGCGAAGCCGATGCCGGATGGAGCGAAGTGAAGGGGGCGATTGTCGCGGTCGCGGTCGAACTGGCGCAGGCGATCGTCCGCGACGGCGAAGGTGCCACCAAATTCATCACGGTGGCTGTCGAGGGCGGCAAGGATCGCGCGGAGTGCCGCACGGTCGGTTATGCGATCGGCCATTCACCGCTGGTCAAGACGGCCTTCTTCGCCTCCGACCCCAATCTTGGCCGCATCCTGGCGGCCATCGGCTATGCCGGGATCGCCGATCTCGACGTCGACTGTGTCAAGGTCTGGCTCGATGACGTGCTGGTCGCCGAACGGGGCGGCCGCGCCGCCGCTTACCGGGAAGAGGACGGTGCGCGAGTCATGAAGCAGGCGGAGATCACGGTCAGGGTCGATCTTGGGCGCGGCACGGCGTCTGCAAGTGTCTATACCTGTGATTTCTCCTATGATTACGTCAAGATAAACGCCGATTACCGGAGCTAGCCGTGAGCGACGTCCGCCAAGACCTGACCCGCACCACCCTGGCAGTGGTCTTCATTTTTGTGTTGATCGCGGCGTCGTTCTGGGTATTGCGTCCGTTCCTGTTGGCCACGGTCTGGGCGACCATGCTGGTGGTCGCCACGTGGCCGGCCCTGACGTCACTCGAGGCCCGCTTCGGCGGGCGGCGCGCGCCGGCAGTCGCGGTGATGACGTTCGGCATGCTGCTCCTGCTTGTCTTGCCCTTGTGGGCGGCGATCGAGACCATCGTCGATCATGCCGATCAATTGACCGGCGTCGCGAAAAAAGTGGCCGCCTCCGGGGTGCCGCAGCCGCCGGATTGGGTGGCCGGCCTGCCGCTTGTCGGCGAAAAGGCATCGGCAAGCTGGAAGCAACTGGCTGAAGACGGTTCGGAGGGCTTGTTCGCGCGGCTCGGCCCGTATGTGACGGATGCGGCTAAATGGATACTCGGGCAAGCCGGCAGCCTGGGCGGCATGTTGCTGCAGTTCCTGCTGGTGGTCGTGATTTCGGCAATCATGTATTCCAGCGGCGAGGCCGCTGCGCGTGGCGTACGCCGTTTCGGGCGGCGCCTCGCCAGCGAGCGCGGGGAAAACGCGGTTGTGCTGGCCGGGCAGGCGATTCGCGCCGTTGCCCTGGGTGTCGGGGTCACAGCCATCGTGCAGACCGCGCTCGGTGGCATCGGCCTGGCAATCGCCGGGGTTCCCTTCGCTTCCTTGTTGTCCGCAGTCATGCTGATGCTGTGCATCGCCCAGTTGGGCCCGGCGCTGGTCCTTTTTCCGGCGGTCGGCTGGATGTACTGGATGGGCGACAACGGCTGGGCGACCTTCCTCCTCGTCTGGAGCATCGTTGTCGGCAGCCTCGACAATTTCCTGCGGCCCATCCTGATCAAGCGTGGGGCCGACCTGCCGTTGCTGCTGATCTTCGCCGGCGTCATCGGCGGCCTGATCGGGTTCGGATTGATCGGAATCTTCGTCGGGCCGGTGGTTCTGGCGGTCACCTACACGCTACTGGTCGCCTGGATCGATGACGCACTCGGTGACGAAGTGGAAGCGGTCTAGCCGCCGGATCGCGGATCGCTATTGAGGCGCTGGCCGCCCAAGGCCCGGGGGCTCAATGCAGGACCCTGGGGATGGCCAGGACGAACTCGGGAATTTCTGCATCGAAGCGGCTGCCGTCCTCGCCCAGCATCTGGTAAGAACCCTTCATCGTGCCGACCGGCGTCTGCAACGTGCAGCCGCTCGTGTACTCGAAAGACTCGCCCGGCTTGAGCAGTGGCTGCTGCCCGACCACCCCCAGGCCGCGCACTTCCTGCACCTCGTTGTTGGCATCGGTGATGATCCAGTGGCGTGCGACCAGCTGGGCCGGCAACTCGCCCACATTGCTTATGGTGATGGTGTAGGCGAAGACATAGTTGTCGTCGTCCGGGTTCGACTGTTCGGGGATGAACTGGGGTACCGGCTTGATTTCGATCTGGTATTTTTCGCGGCTGGACATGAGATGGGCTTTTTCGTTTCTGTTGGTGGGGGGCGTTATCCAGGAAGCGATTCTGGCCGCTTTGGGTTATTTTGACGCAGAGAACCGGCATTATGTTCCGAATCCTGTCATCGAGTGCCTTTTCGCTCCGGTGGACAGCGCCAATTGCCATGCGCTAGTATCCGTTTTGCCTGTCCTTAGGTGGCAAGCCCTTACATTTAAAGACCTCAAGAAAAAATGACGACTCTGCGTATCTGGAACGAATGGCACGGTTGGCGTCGCTGGCGCCCCTGATTTCCTTTCGAGCGCCCATGCGGCGCAATGCACCAGTACGAAACCCCCCTGTCATTTTCGAGGCTCCCCCATGACTGAAACCGAATTCAACGCGCTTGCCGCGCAAGGCTACAACCGTATCCCCGTTACGCTGGAAACGTTCGCCGATCTCGACACGCCGCTCTCCATCTACCTCAAGCTGGCGAACGGACCCTATACCTACTTGCTGGAGTCCGTGCAGGGTGGCGAACGTTTCGGCCGCTATTCGATCATCGGCCTCGCCGCCACGACGCGGATCGTGGTCCATGGCCATCAGGTGCTGCTCCTGACCGGGAACCGCATTGCCGAACGCGAGGACAATACCAATCCGCTCGATTTCATCGGCAAGTACATGCAACGCTTTCGCGCCGCGCCGCAGTCTGGCCTGCCGCGTTTCTGCGGCGGCCTGGTCGGCTGCTTCGGCTACGACACCGTGCGCTATGTCGAGACCCGGCTGACCCGCACCCACAAGCCGGACGACATCGGTACGCCGGACATCGGTCTGCTGCTTTCCGAAGAAATCGCGGTGGTCGACAACCTGTCCGGCAAGCTGACGCTGGTCGTCTATGCCGAACCCGGCTTTCCCGGGGCCTACCAGAAGGCGCGCTCACGATTGAAGGAACTGCTGGTCAGGCTGCGCATGCCGGTCAGCATTCCCGCCGAGCAGTCGGTACTCTCCGAGCCGGCGATTTCGATCTTTGGCGAAGCGGCCTTCAAGCAGGCCGTGCTCAAGGCCAAGGAATACATCACCGAAGGCGACATCATGCAGGTCGTGCTGTCGCAGCGCATGACCAAGCCATTCGCGGCTAGTCCGCTGGCGCTTTATCGCACTCTGCGCAGCCTCAATCCGTCGCCTTACATGTTCTACTTCGACTTCGAGGATTTCCATGTGGTCGGTGCCTCGCCGGAAATTCTGGTACGCCTCGAAGGCGAGCGCGTGACCGTGCGTCCCATCGCCGGCACCCGCAAGCGCGGCGCCTCGCCGGAAGAGGATGCCGCGCTGGCCGCCGAGTTGCTGGCCGACGAGAAGGAACGCGCCGAGCACACGCAACTGCTCGACCTCGGACGCAACGACTGCGGCCGCGTCGCCCGGGTCGGCAGCGTCAAGCTGACCGAGAACATGATCGTCGAGCGCTATTCGCACGTGATGCACATCGTCTCGAACGTCGAGGGCAGGCTTCAGCAGGGCCTGGACGCGCTCGACGTGCTGCGCGCCACGTTTCCGGCCGGCACGGTTTCTGGTGCGCCCAAGGTGCGCGCGATGGAAATCATCGACGAACTCGAGCCGGTCAAGCGCGGCATCTACGCAGGTGCCGTCGGTTACCTCGGCTTCAATGGCGACATGGACCTGGCGATCGCCATCCGCACGGCGGTGCTCAAGGACAAGCAGTTGCATGTCCAGGCGGGCGCCGGGATCGTTGCCGATTCCGACCCCAATTCGGAATGGATCGAGACCCAGAACAAGGCGCGCGCCGTGCTGCGCGCGGCGGAACTCGCCGAGCAGGGGCTGGACACGAGGATCGACTGAATTCTGGCTGCTACGGCAGCCACTTCAGGCGCCGGAAAATCCATTCGGTCAGCCACAGGCTGAAATAGGTCGCGAACCACGCGAAGATTGTGTCGGATAGGAAATGCCCGCCCGGCGCCATGCGGGCCAGCGCCAGCAGCGCAGCGAAGCCGATGCTCGCCAGCAGCCAGCGGCGGCGCACGGCAGGCGCACCCAGCCAGCCAAAAGCCATGATGAAGGCGGCGGTCGCGACATGCCCGCTGACGAACGAGCAGTTGGCCTGGCACTGATCGGCGGGGATGAAGGCGGGGGTGAACTTCTGCGTGCCGGCGAACTGTTCGACCTTGACCGGCCGGGCGCGCCCCGAGTGTTCCTTGAGCGTCGCGTCGACCAGCAACACCGGCCCGAGAAGTCCGCCGGCCAGCAGAAAACCCAACACGGCGCGGCGCGCCTTCAGTGCCGGAAAGCGCCTGACGAAGCTCAACAGCAGGAGAAGCAGGAGCAAGGCGATCAGTGCCTGGCCGGCCCGGGGCAGCCCCTTGTAGGGCAGGTAGAGCCAGGATGAGGTGCGGTGCAGCACCCACTGGCCGTCCCCGCGGTAGAACAGGCCGCTGACGGCCAGGTCGATCTGCGGAAAGGCGACAAAGAGCATGCCCAGCAGGCCGAAGACGACCAGCGCCAGCCGAAGCTCAGTAGCCCTTGAAGTCATGGAGCAGGTAGACATCCATGTTGCGCTCAGTATGGGCGCCGAGCGGCGCCGTCAGCGTCGCCAGTTTGTCGATGCCGGCAAACCGGGTGGAAAACTCCGCGCCTGGCGGGTCCTGGGTGATCAGCAGGGCATCCCTGCCGCGGTAGCTGCGCAGATCCGTGGTCAGCTTGTAATGGTCGCTCGGCGTGCCGCTCGGGTTCCAGCTCGCTGCTGCCGGTTTCAGCTCGCGCACTTCGTAGAGCATGTGGGCGAGCAGGGTGCGGTTGTCGGCCACCAGCACTGCATCCGGATGTGCGGCAAGGAGGGGCGTCAGTTGCCGGCCAAGCTCGTCCCAGCCCTGGGCGCGCTTGTAGAAGTTGAATTTCTCCGGATTTTTCACGTCGACCGCGACCAGCGCCTGCTGCCAGTGGTAGGCAAGCCCGACCACGACGATATTGATCGCCAGCCCGATGACCAGCAGGCGTTTCTTCCCGCGCTGCAGCAGCCAGGCCACGGCAGCGATGGTGGCCGGCGCGAAGGCGGGGGCGGCCCAGTTGGCATTGGCGTTGCTGTTGATGGCCTGCGCCGAGACGATTGCCCACAGCGGCAGGGCGAACCACAGCAGCAAGCGGGTCCGCTCGTCGCGCCAGCTGTCCTTGACCCGCACCAGCAGCACCACGGCGACGCTGCCCAGCACCGGACCGAAGCAGATCCACTGTGCGGCCCAGAACTCGGCGAGCGCCTTGAGGCCGCCGCCGGCCTTCTTGTTCACCGTGATGTCGGCGGTGTGTTTCAGCGTCGGGAAGTCGTGGACGACATTCCAGTAGAGGTTGGGGCTCAGGATCAGCAGCGCCAGTCCCGCCGCCAGCCATGGCTTCGGCGAGGCGAGGCGGGTGCGGTGAAAGGCGAGCAGATGCAGGAAAGCTGCGCCGAGCCAGGCGAGCATGGTGTACTTGGAAAGCAGGCCAAGGCCGCAGAAGAGCCCGAGCAGCAGCCAGTTGGCCCAGGTGTCGCTGTCCAGCGCGCGCAGGTAGGTCCACAGTGCCAGCGTCCAGAACAGGGTGAGCAGGGCATCGGTGGAAACGAAGAGGCCCAGCCAGGCGAAGATTGGCAGGGTCAATACGGCAACCGCCGACCAGAAAGCTGTGCTGCCGTCGTACAGGCGGTACGCGATGGCCCAGCAGGCGGCGGCGGCCAGTGGATAGCACAGCATGGCGAGCGCCTTGACGCCGAGCATGCCGTCACTGAACAAACTGGTGGAGGCGGCGATCAGCGCGGCGACCCCCGGCGGTTTGGAGAAATAGCCCCAGTCGAGGTTTTGCGCCCAGGTCCAGTACTGTGCTTCGTCCACGTAAAGCGTGATGCCAGAGTGCTGGATGACCCAGGTGCGCCAGGCGAGCAGGCAGGCCGTCAGGACAAGCAGGATGGTGACGCCGCGCGCGGCGCCGGACGTAGGCATCACGCCGGCTTGTGCCAGCCTTCGTCGGCGGCTATTGGGGGTTCCGGGCGTGCCGCGTAGGAACGGACGGTGCCGGATTCGAAGTAGATGCGTGCCATGATTTCGGCCAGCACGCCGGTGGTGATGAAGTGGACACCGGCAATCATGGTGCCGATGCCGACGATGAGCAGCGGCCGGCCGCCGATGTTTTCGCCGAGCCCGAACTTGACCCAGGCCAGCCACAGCATGATCAGACCGGAAAGCGCTGTCAGGCCGAGGCCGATGCCGCCGAAGAAGTGGCCGGGCCGGGCGCGGAAGCGCATGAAATAGAACACGGCGATGAGGTCGAGAATGACCCGGAAGGTGCGCGAGATTCCGTATTTCGACACGCCGGCCGTGCGGGCGTGATGGGTGGTCGGTTCCTGCGCGATGCGCCGCGGCGTCGTGACTGTCGCCAGCCAGGCCGGGATGAAGCGGTGCATTTCGCCATAGAGGCGGACGCTCTTGATGACGCTGCCGCGGAAGGCCTTCAGGCTGCAGCCGTAGTCCTTCAGATGCACGCCAGTCATGCGGGCGATCAGGCGGTTGGCGATCTTCGACGGAATCTTGCGCAGGATCAGGCCGTCCTGGCGGTTCTGCCGCCAGCCGGCGACCAGGTCGAGGTCCTCGTTGAGCAGGCGGGCAACCATGCGCGGGATGTCGATCGGGTCGTTCTGCAGGTCGCCGTCCATGGTGACGATCACGTCGCCGCGCGCCGCATCGATGCCGGCCTGCATGGCGGCGGTCTGCTTGAAGTTGCGCGTCAGTTCGACGATGCGTACATGCGCCCCGTATTCCTTTGTCGCCTGCATGCCGCGGTCGACGGTGGAATCGCTGCTGCCGTCATCGACCAGCAGCAGTTCCCACGGGTTTTCGTAGCCGGTCAGCGCTTCATGAACGCGCTTGACCAGCGGCGCGACGTTGTCTTCCTCGTTATAAACGGGGACGACGATAGACAGCGTGTGCGGGGGAATGGCGAGGGCGGCGCTCATGGGAGAATGCGTCATGAAAGCGTGCATTTTAATCGAAATGGACCGCCCCGGCTGAGTCGGCGGCGCTTTAAGGTAAAATTCCCAGCTTACGAAACATTCAAGGAATCAACAGCATGTTGCTGATGATCGACAATTACGACAGCTTTACCTACAACCTCGTCCAGTACTTCGGCGAGTTGGGGCAGGAGGTCAAGGTGTTCCGCAACGATGCGATCACCGTTGCCGAAATCGCCCGCCTCGAGCCCGACTATCTGGTGATTTCCCCCGGCCCTTGCGCACCGGCCCAGGCGGGCATCTCGCTGGAGGCGATCCGCGAATTCTCAGGCAAGATTCCGCTGCTCGGCGTCTGTCTCGGTCACCAGTCGATCGGCGAAGCCTTCGGCGGCAAGATCATTCATGCCAAGCAACTGATGCACGGCAAGGTGTCTGCGGTCCACCACAAAAATGAGGGTGTTTTCAAGAACCTGCCCAATCCGCTGACCTGCACCCGCTACCACTCGCTGGCAATCGAACGCGAATCGCTGCCCGCTTGTCTGGAAGTCACCGCATGGACCGACGACGGCGAGATCATGGGCGTCCGCCACAAGACGCTGGCCGTCGAAGGCGTTCAGTTCCACCCCGAATCCATCCTGACCGAACGCGGTCACGACCTGCTCAAGAACTTCCTGGACGAATTCAAGAAATGACCCCGCAAGCCGCCCTCCAGCGCGTGATCGAACACCGCGAAATTTTCAATGACGAAATGATCTCGCTGATGCGGCAGATCATGGGCGGCGAAGTGACGCCGGTGATGATCGCCGCCATCCTCGCCGGGTTGCGCGTCAAGAAGGAAACAATCGGCGAAATCGCCGCGGCGGCGAAGGTGATGCGCGAGCTCGCCGTTCCGGTCGTCGTCCCGCGCGACCCGAATCTGGTCGACATCGTCGGCACCGGCGGCGACGCAGCCCACAGTTTCAATATCTCCACCGCGGCGATCTTCGTGACCGCTGCCGCCGGCGCCAAGGTGGTCAAGCACGGCGGGCGCAGCGTGTCGTCGAGTTCGGGCAGCGCCGACGTGCTCGAAGCGATGGGCGCCAACATCATGTTGAATCCGCAACAGGTCGCCGAATGCATTGCCGAGACCGGAATCGGGTTCATGTTCGCCCCCAATCATCACCCGGCCATGAAGAACGTCGCGCCGGTGCGCCGCGAAATGGGGGTGCGCACCCTGTTCAACATCCTCGGGCCGCTGACCAACCCGGCCGGCGCGCCGAATACGCTGATGGGGGTGTTCCACCCCGACCTCGTCGGTATTCAGGTCCGCGTCATGAAGGAGCTGGGGGCAGAGCATGTCCTCGTCGTGCATGGCAAGGACAACCTCGACGAGATATCGCTGGGCGCCGCGACCCTGGTCGGTGAGCTGAAGAGCGGCGAGATCAGCGAGTACGAAGTCCATCCGGAGGACTACGGCCTCTCGATGCTGGCTACCCGCAACCTCAAGGTCGGCAGCGCCCAGGAATCGCTGGCCATGCTGATCGGCGCCCTCGAAAACCAGACCGGAGCCGCCCGCGAGATCGTCTGCCTCAATGCCGGCGCCGCGCTCTACGCCGCCAACCTTTCCGACAGCATCGGTGCCGGCATCGTCCTCGCCCGCGAAGCCATCCAGAGCGGCGCGGCCCGCGCCAAGCTGGACCAGTTCGTCAAGTGCACGCGGCGGTTTGCATGAGTGACATCCTGGCCAGGATCATCACCTCCAAACGCGAGGAAATCGCCGCCGCACTGGTCGCCAGGCCGCTGGCCGAAGTCGAGGCGGCGGCGGCCGCACAGCCGGCGCCACGCGATTTCGTCGGCGCCATCCGCCACAAGATCGCTTGCGGTCAACCGGCGGTAATTGCCGAAATCAAGAAGGCGAGCCCGTCGAAAGGCGTCATTCGCGCCGACTTCCATCCGGCCGAGATCGCCCGCAGCTATGAGCAGCATGGTGCAGCCTGCCTGTCCGTCCTGACCGACCGCCAGTATTTCCAGGGTGCCCCGGAATACCTGCAGGCTGCCCGTGCTGCCTGTGCACTGCCGGTGCTGCGCAAGGATTTCATGGTCGACCGCTACCAGGTGGCCGAAGCGCGGGCCATGGGCGCCGACTGCATCCTGCTCATCGCCGCGGCATTGAGTCTCGACGAGATGCGTGAACTCGAAGCCCGGGCGCACACCTACGGGATGGGCGTGCTGGTCGAAGTCCATGACGGCGAGGAACTTGACGCCGCCATGCAACTGGAAACCCCCTTGCTCGGCATCAACAATCGCAACCTGCGCACTTTCGACGTGACACTCGATACCACGCTGGGCTTGCTCGCCCGCATCCCGGCGGGGCGCATCGTCGTTACCGAGAGCGGAATTCTCGGTCCGCAGGACGTGGCCCGCATGCGCGCCAGCGCTGTCCATGCCTTCCTGGTCGGCGAGGCCTTCATGCGCGCACCGTCACCCGGCGAAGAACTGGCCCGCCTGTTTGCCTGAGCCGGGCTTGCCCATCATGTCGTCGGCTTATTGACGGCGCGGGTGTCGACTGCCAAACTGAACAACAACCGTCGATTCGACGGCAGGGAACCAATGAGCCAGTCCAAACCAAGCATGTTGCGTGGATTAAGCAGTGCCGGATTCAATCCGGACGATGATGCCGAAACGCGCCTGAAAAAGTCGCTGCTGGTCTTCGCCACCGGCCTCGTGTCGCTGGGGTCGATGCTCTGGCTTTTCCTCTACTGGCAGATGGGTCCGCAATTCTCGTCGACAGCGCCCTTCGTTTTCCAGTTGTTGCTGGTTTCCAACCTGATCTACTTCCTCAAGAGCGGGAATTTCAATTTCTTCCGCTACTCGCAACTGGCGCTCTTCCTGTTCATGCCCTTCGTCGTGCAGTGGAGCATCGGCAACTTCATCACCGCCAGCGGCATCAGCCTCTGGGGCCTGCTGGCGCCGATCGGCGCCGTCCTTTTCTTCGGCGTCCGCGAATCGGCGGCGTGGTTTTTCGCCTACATCTTCCTGACCGCGCTGTCCGGTTTCTTCGACTACTTTCTCGCCGACAGCATGGTGACGAGCGGGCCGCGGGTGGCGATCAAGGTTAGCGTCTTCTTCTTCGCGCTGAATTTCGCCGCGGTTTCCACCATCGTCTATTTGCTGCTGCGCTACTCGACGCAGGAGAAGGCCAAGGCGCAAGCCAGCCTCGAGGAGACCCACCGCCTGCTGCAGGATGAGCAGGACCGCTCCGAGCGCCTGCTGCTCAACATTCTCCCCGGTCCCATCGCCGAGCGTCTGAAATACGAGAAGCAGACGATCGCCGACGGCTTTGCCGATGTCACCGTAATGTTCGTGGATATCGTCAATTTCACCCGGCTGGCCGAAGGCATGTCGCCGCAACAGGTGTTCGCCATGCTTAATCGCATTTTCTCGTCGTTCGATGAGCTGGCCGAAAAATTCGGCGTCGAGAAGATCAAAACCATCGGCGACGCCTACATGGTCGCCGGCGGTCTCAACAACGAGCAGAGCAATTATTCGCAGGCCATCACCGAACTGGCGCTGGCGATGCGCGACCTGCTGCGCGATGACTTCGAGGTCAACAGCCTGCATCTCCAGGTGCGGATCGGCATCGGCACCGGGCCGGTCGTCGCCGGGGTGGTCGGCAAGAAGAAGTTCATCTACGACCTCTGGGGCGATACCGTCAATCTGGCCAGCCGGATCACCAGCGAAGGCGTCCCGGGCATGGTGCATGTGGACGAGACCACCTATCGGCGGCTGATGGACCGGTTCGAGTTCAAGGAGCCGCAGATCATCCACCTGAAGGGCAAGGGCAACACGCCGGTGTACCAGATCGTCGGGCCCCGGCAGGCCGCGGCAGCGCTCAGCTGACCGGCGCCAGCCGGAAGCTCACGGCGCCTTTGCTATTTTCGTCGAGAATCAGGAAGTAACCGCTTTCCGCGGCTTGCCGTGCCGCATGGTAAAGGCCAATGCCTAGTCCGTACTGCGACTGAACTGGTGCCCGGAACAATGCCTCGCTGACCGCCGGATCGATCGCCTCCCCAGTGTCGCGCACGCTGAGGACGGCACGCTTGCGGTCGACCGTGAAATCGACCGATATTTCGATGGCACTTTCGTGTTGCCGCTTGGTTAGTGCGTTCTGCAGGAGGTTTTCGGCGACACTGTCGAACAGCAGGCTAGGCAACTCGACGTCGCCCTGCAGGGATTCGTTCCAGACGATGCCGTTGCCGGCATGGCGGTCCTGCAGCCGTCCCCACCACTCGCCGGCGGAAATGTCGCGGCGGGTCTCGATCTGTGGCTTCTGCAACTTGTCCAGCGTCGATTTCAGGCGCTCGGCGATCTGCGGGAGTTGGCGCGCCAGCAACTGGGCGACCGCGGCCGGGTCGCCGGGCTGCGCTGCGGCATAGCAAAGCGTCTGCAGCGACTGCAGCAGGTTCTTGACATCGTGGGTCACCCGGGCGCCGGTTTCGTACACGGCCTGCAGGTAGCCCATGCGCTGCAACTCGTGGGTCTGGAACTTCACCAGATAGAACTCGGTGGCCAGGCGCAGCAGCCATTCGACATGCCAGCGCATCGCCGGGGAAGGGGTGTAACGAAAATAGACCGTCAGGCTGACTTCGTCGCGAGCGTATTCCTGGGTGTTGGGCGAGGTGACGCCGAATTCGCCGGATTCTCCCGCCGCTTGCCATGCGCAGCCGACGATCCAGGGCATGCGGTCAAGCTGCTCGACGACCGTGGCGAGAAAACGCACCGGGTGGCTCTCCTTTTCGCTGGTCTCGGCCAGCTGGATCAGCCACTGCTCGAGTGGGAGCCCGACCGACAGCAGGTAGCGCGAAAACGAGGAGCCGATCCCCGAGAAGCCACCGCGTGGATTCCATGCCCAGGCAAGCACGAGCAGCGCAGCGGCGATCGACAGCGAAGTCTGGGCCAGCGCCTCGACATAGCTGATGCCGGCGACGAAGGTGAATGCCAGGGCGCCGAGCACGAAGACCGCGAGCGTCAGGAACACCAGCATGCCGTAGAAGAGGTCGAAGGCGTCGCCGGCCTGGCGGCGCTGCGGGTGAGCCGGGAAGGCTGGCAGCAGCGCCAGCAAGAGCGGCATGTAGAGGCCGATCGTCGTGCGCGGCAAGGGGTCGAGGACGACGATTGGCGACACCTCGGGAACGACGCCGAAGATGATCAGGCAAACGAGGTAACCAAAGGCCAGCAGGTAGCCGCTGCGCTCGATGCGGCTGCTGGTCCACAACACACGACCGCCGATCACCGCCGCCAGCGCGCCGCACCAGATCAGGATCAGCCAGGGGTTGAGCAGCCAGGTCGAAGCCAGTACGGCTGCCAGCAACAGCAGGCCCTGGCGTGGACTCATGCGCCGTTCGCCGGCGACGAAGGGTTGCCAGAGCAGGAACAGACCGATGGCGACGATCCAGAGAATGCGCACCGCCGGCAGTTTCCAGCCGCCGAAGGCAAGAAAATGCAGCAGCAGCAGGTGGCCGGCCAGAAGGAAGTGCGGCTGGCGCGTCCACCACGGGGTGGGGCTTGAAGGGTTGGCGGTGTTCATGTTTTCAACAACTGTCGATTTTTCGACAGGGTAAACGTAATTTTCCGGCGCTGAAACCGCTATTTGCTGGCATTTTCATCAGGCACGGTATTTGCTCTTAACGAAACATAAAGAATCAACCGGAGAATCAAATGAAAAATAATCAAGGCGGCTTCACCCTGGTCGAAATTGCCATCGTGCTCGTCATCATCGGCTTGCTGCTGGGCGGCGTGCTCAAGGGGCAGGAACTGATCAACAGCGCCAAGGTCAAGAATTTCGCCACAGACTTCCGCAATATTCCGCTGTTCATCTACGGCTATCAGGACAAGTTCAAGTCCTTGCCGGGCGATGACAGGGACGCCGTGACACATGTGGCCGGTACGAACGCCACGACGCCCTCTGGAAGCCAGGGCAACGGGGTCATCAACGGCTCCTGGAACTCCACGACGCAAACCGACGAAAGCTTCCTCTTCTGGCAACATGTCCGCCTGGCGGGGCTGGCTGCCGGCCCGACGACCGTGAGCGCAGCCGACTACATTCCCAAGAATGCGGACGGCGGCATCATCGGCATCACCAGCGGTACGGCGACGCCGATCACAGGTCTGCGCGGCACCTACATCATCTGTTCGCAGGGCGTTCTCGGCAAATTCGCCAAGCAGCTCGATATCACGATGGATGACGGCAATACGGCGACGGGTTCGGTTCAGGTGATGGCCAATCAGGCGGCAAACCAGGCATCGGCCGTGGCGGCCGTGCCGACGACCGGTACCGGCGGCATCGATGATGCGCAGTCCTACACGGTTTGCATGGCTTTCTAACCCACGGAAGTTTGCTTATTCCCAGCCCGCCTTGGCGGGCTTTTTCATTTCTTGAGCAGCCGTTCCTCGGCGGCGGCGATCGCTTCGGGGTCGCCGAGCAGGACGACGACGTCGCCTTCCTCAAGGCGGGTTTCAGGCGCAGGTTCGACGGCGCGGATGCCGCGGCGGCGGATGGCGCTGACCTCGCAGCCCAGTTCGTCGAGGTCGAGTTCGTCGAGGGTGCGGCCGATGGCCCCGGCCCCCGGGCCCAGATGTACCGAGTGCAGGCGCGGCTGATGATGGTCTTCGATGTCGTCGCGGTCATGGTCGCTGGCGCCCCGGTAGAAGCCACGCAGCAGGCTGTAGCGCTGCGAGCGCGTCTGGCGGATGCGCTTGAGGACGCGATTGAGGGGGACGCCGAGCAGCACGAGCGCATGTGAAGCGAGCATCAGGCTGGCTTCGAGCGCCTCGGGAACGACTTCCGCGGCGCCGGCCCGCGACAGGCGTTCCAGGTCCCTTTCGTCGGCGGTGCGGACGATGACCGGTACTTCCGGCCGCAGGGCCTGGACGTGGAACAGTATCTTTTCGGCGAGCGGCGTGTCGCTGAAGGTGATGATCACGACGCTGGCCCGCATCAGTCCCGCGGCAATCAGCGCGTCCTTGCGCCCGGCGTCGCCGAAGACGACGCTTTCGCCGCCGGCGGCCGCTTCGCGAACGCGGTCCGGGTCGAGGTCCATCGCGATGTAGTTGATGTCTTCCTGGGCCAGGAAACGTGCCAGGTACTGCCCGCTGCGGCCGAAGCCGCAGAGGATCGCATGCTTGTCGGTGCCCATGGACTGGGCGGCGATCCTGGTCAGTTGCATCGAGCGCATCATCCATTCGCTGGCGACGAAACGCATCACCAGCTTTTCGCTGTAATGAATGATGAAGGGGGCGATCAGCATCGACAGGACGAGGGCGGTCAGGGCAACCTGTTCGACCGCTTTCGGCATACGGGTGATTTCGCCGAGCAGCACGAAACCGAACTCGCCGCCAGCGCAGAGCCACAGGGCGGAGCGAATCGAGTTGCCGGGTGTCGCACCGAGCTTCCGCGAAAGCAGCCCGACGACGATTCCCTTGATCACGAGTAGCCCCAAGAGCACGGCGAGAACCTGCCACCAGAGACCGACCAGTATCTGCGTGTCGAGTTTGACGCCGATGGTCACGAAGAACAGTCCCATCAGCACATCGCGGAACGACTTGATGTCTTCCTCGACCTGCAGGCGGTATTCCGTTTCGGAGATCAGCATGCCGGCGACGAAGGCGCCGAGGGCAAGGGAGAGTCCGGCGAGCTCCGTCAGCGTGGCGAGGCCCAGCGTGATCAGCAGCACGTTGAGGATGAACACTTCGGAAGATTTGGCGCGGGCTACGAAATGGAACCACTTGCGCATCAGTTTCTGGCCGAAAACGAGGATGACCGCGAGTACGACAATGGCCTTGAGCAAGGCGATGCCGAGCAGCATTGCCAATTTTTCCGGCGGTTGGGTCAGTGCCGGGATGATGACCAGCAACGGCACGACCGCGAGGTCCTGGAAGAGCAGCACGCCCATGATCTCGCGGCCATGCGGCGTATCGAACTGCATGCGTTCGCCCAGCAGTTTGGTCAGCACGGCGGTCGACGACATGGCGAAGACGCCACCCAGCGCGATGCCCAGTTGCCAGTTGATGCCGAGGAGCATGACCAGCCCGGTGATCAGCGCCATGCTGACGGCGACCTGCAGCAGGCCGAGTCCGAACACGATGCGCTTCATCGAGTAGAGCTTGGGCAGCGAGAACTCGAGGCCGATCGAGAACATCAGGAAGACGACGCCGAATTCGGCGAGGTACTCGAAGCGATGCACGTCCGGCATCAGGTTGAGCGCATGCGGGCCGATGATGCTGCCGACCGCCAGGTAGCCGAGTACCGGCGGCAGGTTGAAGCGCCGGCAGATGACAACCGCCAGCACCGAGGCGCCGAGGAGCAGGAGGACGAGGGAGAGCGCGCTCAAGGCCGTTTCGCTAAGTCAGGTATACTTGGGCCATCATAACCGCAGCAAGCCCATGAGCCCAAGCTTGAAACCCGATCATTTTTCGCCGGAACGTGCGCTGGCGCTCGGTCGCCAGACGCTGAGCATCGAAGCGGCTGCGGTCAGCGCGCTGGTTGGCCGGATCGACGGCGAATTCGCAGCCGCCGTCGAACTCATACTCGGCTGTCACGGGCGGATGATCGTCAGCGGCATGGGCAAGTCCGGCCACGTGGCGCGCAAGATCGCGTCCACCATGGCGAGCACGGGAACGCCGGCGTACTTTGTGCATCCCGCGGAAGCCAGCCATGGTGATCTCGGCATGATTACGCGCGACGACGTGTTGCTGGCGCTGTCGAATTCCGGCGAGTCCGAGGAACTGCTGCGCATCGTGCCATTGATCAAGCGCCAGGGCGCGCGGCTGATCGCGATGACCGGCGTGGCAGGCTCGACGCTCGCCCGCGAAGCCGATGTCCATCTCGATGCCGGTGTTGCTCAGGAGGCGTGTCCGCACAATCTGGCGCCGACGGCGAGCACGACCGCCGCGCTGGCGCTTGGCGATGCTCTCGCCGTGGCACTGCTCGATGCGCGCGGTTTCGGCCCCGATGATTTTGCCCGTTCGCATCCGGGCGGTTCGCTCGGTCGCCGGCTGCTGACCCATGTCCGCGACGTTATGCGCAGCGGCGACAGCGTGCCGACCGTCGGGCCGCAGACCGGGGTGACCGATGCCATCCTCGCCATGTCGCGCGGTGGCCTCGGGTTGGTGGTGATCGTCGGTGAAGCGGGTCAGACGCTGGGCATCTTCACTGATGGCGACCTGCGGCGTGCCTTCGAGAAACGGATCGACCTGCAGACCGCGCGAATCGACAGCGTGATGCATGCCGGGCCGCGCACCATCAGCCCCGACCGGCTGGCTGTCGAGGCGGTCGAGATGATGGAGCGCTACCGGATCAATGCGCTGCTGGTGGCCGACGAAGCGGGGCGCCTGCTCGGCGCGCTCAACATGCACGACCTGTTCACTGCCAAGGTGATCTGATGGATACCCGGAGCCGTGCCGCGCGCATCAAGCTCATCGCCTTCGATATCGACGGCGTGATGACCGATGGCGGCCTGCACTACACGGACGATGGCCATGAGCTCAAGACCTTCAATGTCCAGGATGGTCTCGGCCTCAAGCTGCTGCAGCGGGCCGGTGTCGAACTGGCGATCGTGACCGGCCGCACTTCCGGTGTGGTCGCCGCGCGTGCCGCAGATCTTGGCATCGAGCATGTTTTCCAGGGCGTTGCCGACAAGCGGGCCGTGGTCGGCGAACTGCTCGACAGGCTTGGCCTGCACTGGCCTGATTGTGCCTTCATGGGCGACGACCTGATCGATTTGGGTGTCATGAGCCAGTGCGGGCTGGCGATTGCACCGGCCAATGCGCGCCCGGCGGTCCGCGAGCGCGCCCATGCGGTCACCGACAGTCGCGGCGGAAACGGTGCGGTGCGCGAGGCCGCCGAATTCATTCTTGACGCCCAGGGCAAGCTCGAAGGTCTTGTCGCCGGCTACCTAGACGCGCAATGAGATACGGCGCCAGCCAATTATTCACGATCGTCCTGCTGGCCTTGCTGGCGGGACTCAGTTTCTTGCTGGAGCGGGCGGTCGCCCCGGGAGAAATCCGTCGTGACGGAAAATTTCGCCATGAACCGGACGCCATCGCGGAGAACTTGATGGTGCGCCAGTTCGATGAAGAGGGGCGCGTCAAGTACCGCCTGACGGCGCCGCACATGAATCATTTTCCTGATGACGACTCCTCCGAACTGAAAATGCCGGTCCTTGTCCATTACCGTCCCGATGCACCGGACGTCACGCTGTCGGGCAACAATGCACGGGTTACCAGCAAGGGGCAGGTGATCTTCCTGTGGGATGATGTCAGGGTAGTGCGCGCCGCAAGCGCTGACCGCCCTGCGGCCATTGCCCGGATGCCCGACCTGACGTCGCAGCCGGATGACGGCACCGCGTTCACCCAGAGCCCGGTCGAAATTACCGAAGAAAGATCCTGGGTCAAGGGGGTCGGCATGAATCTGGACAGCAATGCCTCCACCTTCGTCCTGCAATCACAGGTCACCGGCCTGTATTACCCGCGTCGAGTCAAAAAATGAATTCCCGAACCACTATCGCCCTGATTCTAGCCTTCGTCAGCCTGCCCGTGCTCGCCGAGCGGGCGGACCGCGACAAGCCACTGCAGCTTGAGGCCAACCGGATGTCCATCGACGACGCCAAGAAGATACAGATACTCGAGGGCGATGTCGTCGTGATCAAGGGGACCATGGTGCTGCGCGCCGACCGGGTAGTCATCACCGAGGACCAGTACGGTTTCCAGAAGGGCACCGCCTTCGGGGGCAAGGACGGCCTGGCGCGCATCCGGCAGAAGCGCGAGGGGCTGGACGAATACACCGACGGCGAAGCCGAACGCATCGAGTACAACACCAACAATGAAGTGGCCGAGTTTTTCCACCGCGCCTGGGTCCGGAGCGGCGAAGACCAGGTCAGGGGCGACTACATCTGGTACGACGGTATCAGCGAAAAATACCTGGTGACCGCCGGCCAGGCCCGGGACCCGAAGGGGCCGCCGGCGCGCGTTCGCGCGGTCATCCAGCCGAAGAACAAGAGCGCCCAGGCGCCCGATTCGGGCGCGCGCCTCGACCTCAAGGGTGCCGGCGGGCTGGCACAGCCGGCCGCAAAAAACTGAGGCCGGCGGCCTCTGCCGCAGCGCAAAACACTGCTCGCACAAAGGTCTTCGAGAGTGCGGCAAGTCGCTGTTTCGCATCGCCAAATATTTGTTTATTGCAGTGCACCAAAACGCTTGACATTTAGAGCGCGGACTCTATAATTGAAGTTATGTTGCAGTGCAGCAAAATAAAATTGCGCCTGCAATGATTTGCCCAGTATCCGCATTCAACTATCAATCCAGGAGATTCCACTATGTTCACCACCCCCGAGCAACTCGCTGCTGCCAACAAGGCTACCGTTGATTCCCTGCTGTCCGTGGCCAACACCGCGCTGGCTTCTGCCGAGCGCATCGCTGCCCTGAACCTGAACACCGCCCGTTCGATGATGGAAGATTCCGTGTCCGGCGCCAAGGCCCTGATGGGTGCCAAGGACGTTCAGGATGCCTTGTCGATCCAGGCTTCGCTGGCTCAGCCGAATGTCGAGAAGGCAGTTGCCTACTCGCGTTCCGTGTATGAGATCTCCGCGCAGACCCAGGAAGAGTTGTCCAAGATGATCGAAGCCCAGTTCGGCGACTTCCAGAAGACCGTGGCCAGCCTGCTCGACAAGGCTGCCAAGTCTGCACCGGCCGGTTCCGACGTCGCCGTGGCTGCTGTCAAGAGCGCCATCGCTGCCGCGACCTCCGCTTTCGACAACATGAACAAGGCTGCCAAGCAGGTTGCCGAGATCGCCGAAGCCAACGTCGCTGCCGCGACCAACGCGACCGTCAAGGCTGTTGGCGCTGCCGGCAAGAAGAAGTAATTTGTTGCAAAGGCCCCCGCCGTTGCGCGGGGGCTTGTTTCATCCCCACCCAAAACCAGACTGGAGAAGATGATGAGCAAACCGAACATGGAACAACTGGCTGCCGCGCAAAAGGCCAATGCCGAAGTGATGACCGCCCTGCTGCGCACCGCTTTCAACGGCGTCGAGCGCCTGACCGCCCTCAACATGGCCGCCTCGCGCGAATTTTTCAACAACACCGTAAGCAACGCCCAGCAACTACTGGGTGCCAAGGACGCCAGCGAAGCTGCCAAGCTCGGCGGCAACCTCGCCAAGCCCAATGTGGACAAGTGGGTTGATTACTCGCGCAGCGTGTATGACCTGGTCACCAGCATGCAGAAGGAAGTCACTTCGGTGATGGAGTCGCAGTACAGCAGCTTCACCAAGAACGCCAGCAGCGCCGTCGAAAAGGCAACGGCCGGCGCACCGGTCGGTGGTGATGTGTTTGCGGCGACCATGAAGTCGATGCTGAACGCCTCGACCAAGGCTTTCGACAACATGACGGCGATGGCCAAGCAGTTGTCCGATGTCGCCGAAGCCAACATGGCCGCTGCCGGCAAGGCAACGGGCAAGGCGGTCAGCGCGACGACCGCTGCCGCCAAGAAAGCCGCCAAGTAATCCGGCGCTTCCTGCCTGGAACAAAAAACCCGCGAAATTCGCGGGTTTTTTTACGTTGACCGCAGCCGGCGGGTGGCGGGGCAGGGGTTCAAGTGCCCTTGAAGTGCAGCCCCCATGTCACGGCCGCCATGTCCAGCTGATACCCCGTTTCTCGACCTCGACGCGGATATCCTCCATGGCCTTGTCGACCAGTTCAGGCGAGCCTTCCACGCCAAGTTCGAGGTGCTTGCGCTCCTTGCCGACCAGCGAGGGCAGCGAGAACAGGCGCAGGGCCGGGTAGTCCTTGACGATCCGCTCCATGAGGTCGAGCAGGGCGCTTTCGTAGGCCGTCGGTCCGGTCAGCAGCAGTGCCTTTTCGACGCGGCCGGCGACCGGCTGGAAAAGACTTGCGTAGAAAGTGTCGAGCGCCCACTCGATCATCGGATGGGCCATTTGCGGGAAGCCTGGCACAAAATAGTGCTCGTTGACCATGAAACCGGGAATGCGGTTGAACGGATTGGGGATGATCCTGACGCCCACCGGGAAGGTGACGAGTTGCAGGCGCTGGGCTGTCATGTCGTCGGCGAAGCGAACGCGCGCCTCGGCGACGCCTTCCAGGTGAATCTCCAGTCCAACGCCGAGCGCGGCGGCCACCGCCTGCCGTGTATGGTCGTCCGGTGTGTTGCCGATGCCGCCACAGGAAAAAACCACGTCGCCGGCCGCCATCGTGCGCCTGAAGGTCGCCGCCAGGCGCTCGCGGTCGTCGCCCAGGTATTCGACCCAGCTCAGGCGCAGGCCGCGCTGGCCGAGCATCTCGGCAATCCTCGCGAAATGCTTGTCCTGGCGCTTGCCGGAGAGAATCTCGTCGCCGATGATGACGGCACCAAAGGTACGGCTCATGCACGTTCTCCCGCTATGGTGACGATGGCGCCGCCGCGCGAGCGGCGCAGGGCTTCCAGCCCGTAATGGACGAATGATAGCGCGGCCAGCGCCGGCACCAGCAGGCCGACCACCGGGATGTGCGCGAGTAGGGCCATGGTCAGGCCGAGCATGAACAGCTGCGCCTTGCGCTCCTTGCGGATCGACGCCCACTCGGTGTCCGTGGCGTGCAATGACAGGGCGTCGTAGGCGAAGGTGCGGCAATTGAGCCAGGCCATGAGCAGCAGCGGAATAACCAACGAGAAGCCGGGGATCAGCCACAGCGGGATCGTCGCCACCCAGGCGACGACGAAGAAAATCGAGGCCAGGACGCTGTTGGCCGCAGCCGCCACGAAACTGTCCTTGCCCATCGCGGCGACGTCGCTGTATTCGTTCTCCGCGAGGTGTTTCAGCATCAGCGGCATGATGACGATGGCAGCGAGCAGCGATGCGGTGAGGTAGGCGATGGCGAAGATCGCCATCCAGCCCCCCAGGTAGGCCATGGCCGCGGCCAGCCAGGCGAGACCCCAGCCGCTCAGGGTGGTCATCGGCGGGTAGGCCATCATCTGCTGGACAACGGCGCCCAGTGCCCAGACCGCCAGAGCGAGCGAAAGCAACAGGGACAGCAATGCGGGGCTCAGCACGTAAAGCCAGACGCGGCCGCTCTTGAGGCTGTCGAAGGTTCTGGCCAGTGCCAGCATGACGTCACCCATTCCTGATTCCTTCCCATTGTTTTTGCAGACGCTTCACCGAGACCGGTACCGGCGTTCGGAGTTCCTGCGCGAAGAGGCTGACGCGCAATTCTTCCAGCAGCCAGCGGAACTGCTCGATCTGCGGATCACTTGCGCCCAGCTTGGCCAGCTGTAGCGCGCGGCGCTCGTAGTTGGTCCACAGCGGCGCATACTCGGCCATCAACTGAGCGTCGCGGGCCGGGTTGGCCTTGAGCTTTTCGAGCCGGACCGCCACGGCCTTGAAGTAGCGCGGGTAATGCTGTAGGCGCTCGAACGGCGTGTCGGCAAGGAAATTCCTCCCCATCAACCGTTTCAGTTGCGCCTCGATGTCAGTCACCGCCGCCGCGTGCGCCTTGAAGCCCGGCAGCTTCTTGACCACCGCCTGCCACTCGGTCAGCACGGTGCCGACCAGGCGGCAGACCTCCTGCATGATCAGTCCGAGCCGCGCCTTGCTGTCGCCGCAACGGCTCCTGAAGGCATTCGGCGTCGTCGGTAGCGGCTCGGTCAGGCAGGCGCGCTCGAAGGTCAGGGCGACGATCTGATTCTTGAGGTCGTCACTGCTGCCCAGCGCCATGTACTGCATGGCCATCTGGCTCAGGCCGGGGATGTTCTTGTCGAAATACTTCACCTGGTCGCGGAACTGCAGCATGAACAGGCGGCGCAGACCGGCCCGATGCACCTCGGCGGCTTCCTCGGCCGAATCGAACACCTTGAGGCTTACGGTTTCGCCGTCGTCGGTCAGTCCTGGATAGCCTAGAACGCTCTGCCCGGCCACGGGAACTTCCATCAACTCCGGCAGTTCGCCGAAGGTCCAGTCGGTCAGATTGGTGAATTCGGACGGCGTTTCGTGCAGTTCGGCGAACTCGTCCTTGGCCTGACGCCCCCATTCGGCGCGCAGTGCGACCAGGCTGCGGTTCATGTCGAGCTGGCGGCCATGCTCGTCGATCAGCTTGTAGTTCATCGAAAAATGGGCAGGCAGCGCATCGGGCCGGAAGGCGTCCGGCGTCACCGCCCAGCCGCGGGCATTCAGGCCGCGTGCTTCGAGGATGTGGTCGATCAGCGGCTGGATCAGCCCCTGATTCATCTTCTTTTCATTGCCAGCCACGGTCGACATGAATTCTTCGACGAATTCCGGCACCGGCACCACCTTTGCCCGGATTTTCTGCGGCAGCGTCTTGATCAGCTGCACCAGCTTTTCCTTGAGCAGTCCCGGTACCAGCCATTCCATGCGCAATACCGGAATCTGGTTCAGTTGCGCCAGCGGCAGTGTCAGCGTCACGCCGTCGCGTGGCGAGCCCGGCTCGAAATGGTAGGTCAGCGTGTAATCGACGCCGCCGACCTTGAGGTGGTGCGGGAAGGCTTCGGTTGTGACGCCCGCCGCCGAATGGCGCATCAGGTCGTCCCTGGCCAGGAACAGCAGGCGGGGATTCTCCTGCTCGGCCTCCTTGCGCCAGTGGTCGAAGGTGGCGCCGTTGTGGATGCCTTCCGGGATGAGCGAGTCGTAGAAGGCGAAGATCAGCTCGTCATCGACCAGCACATCCTGCCGGCGCTGCTTGTGCTCGATCTTCTCGATGTCGCGGATCTGCTTCTGGTTGTGCTGGAAGAAGGGCCAGCGCTTGGCGAAGCTTTCGTCGATTTCCTCGGCCACCAGCCCTTGGCGGATGAAAATATCGCGCGCCTCGGCCGGGGCCAGCGGGCCGTAATGGATGCGCCGCTTGGGGTTGATCACGATGCCGTAGAGCGTCGTCCGCTCCCAGCCGGCGACCTGCATGGACTTCTTTTCCCAGTGCGGGTCGAAGTACTGGCGCTTGATA
>ERZ724516.266-NODE-266-length-33528-cov-8.985600_pt1 | contig 33528 bp, 35 predicted proteins | sample MGYA00376049_ERZ724516 | MGnify/ENA primary metagenome ERZ724516 (study PRJEB28724, sample SAMN07190886) | activated sludge metagenome | isolation source: activated sludge of sewage treatment plant in Hong Hong | place: USA: Christiansburg, Virginia | collected... | reverse complement strand
GGATCACCAACAGCCTGCAGGCCGACTGGATGTGCATGCTGGTCAACACCGGCGAAGGTCCCGCCCACAAGAACAAGAGCCTGGTCATGGTGCCGCTGCGCGAGAACGGCAAGCTGCGCGCTGGCATTGAAGTGGCCAGCAAGATCAGGAAGATCGGCATGCATTCCAGCGACACCGGACTGCTCTATTTTGACGACGTGCGGGTGCCGCAGCGCAACCTGATTGGCGTGGAGGGTGCGGGCTTTGTCTACCAGATGCAGCAGTTCCAGGAAGAGCGCCTGTGGTGCGCCGCCAGCTGCCTGCAGAGCCTGAACAACTGCATAGACTGGACGGTAGAGTGGGCACAGGAGCGCAAGATGTTTGGCGCCACGCTGGCTGACCAGCAGTGGGTGCAGTTCAGGCTGGCCGAGATGAAGACCGAGGTGGAGGCCCTGCGCGCGCTGACCTACCGCGCCTGTGAACTGTACGTGGGCGGCCAGGACGTGCTGGAACTGGCCTCCATGGCCAAGCTCAAGGCCGGGCGTCTGAACCGCATCGTGGCCGATGGCTGCCTGCAGTTCTGGGGTGGCATGGGCTACACCTGGGAAAACAAGGTGGCACGCCTGTTTCGCGACGGCCGTCTGGGTTCCATAGGCGGTGGTGCCGATGAAGTGATGATGGGCATCATCGCCAAGACCATGGGCGTTGCAAAACGCAAGACAGTATGAGTGCGCAAGCCATGGACGATCTGGCGATAGGCGCCGAAGACATTGCTGCCATCGAAGACGGCGTGCGCCGTTTTGTGCAGACCGAAGTCAAGCCGCACCTGGAGGCATGGGAAGAGGCTGGCGAGATTCCGCGCGGCCTGTACCGGCGCGCCGCCGACCTGGGTTGGCTTGCCATGGGCTACCCCGAGCAGTTTGGCGGCACACCCGCGCCGTGGAGCCTTCGCAATGCCATGACGATCACGCTGGCGCGCACGGGCGGCAGCGGCGGCTTGATGGCCAGCCTGTTCAGCCACAACATTGGGCTGCCACCGGTGGTGCGCCACGGCAGCCTGGCCTTGCAGCAAAAGGTGATCCCCGATGTGCTGGCCGGCAGGAAGATTGCGGCGCTGGCCATCACCGAACCCGGTGGCGGCACCGATGTGTCGGCGCTCAAGACCACGGCGCGTCTGGAGGGCGGTGAATACGTGGTCGACGGCGAGAAGGTCTTCATCACTTCCGGCGTGCGCGCCGACTGGCTGACGGTGGCGGTGCGCACCGACCTGGAGAACAAGGGCCCCATGGGCATCTCCATGTTGATGGTGCCCGGCGATGCCGTGGGCCTGACGCGCAGCCCCCTGAAGAAGATGGGCTGGCTGTGTTCGGACACGGCGCAGATCCACTTTGACGGTGTGCGGGTGCCGGTGGGCAACCTGGTCGGTGAAGAGGGCTCGGGGTTCAAGATGATCCTGACCAACTTCAATGGCGAGCGCCTGTCCATGGCCGCCATGGCCCTGGGATTTTCCGAGTGTTGTTACGACGAAGCGCTGAGTTGGGCCCAGCAGCGCAAGACCTTTGGCACGGCGCTGGTGGACCACCAGGTGATACGCCACAAGCTGATGGACATGAAGATGCGCATCGAGTCCACCCGGGCGTGGCTCAACGCCGTGTCGGCCCGCGCCGACGCCGGTGACCGGGGTGACAAATCGGCCAAGGGCGCCGAGTGGGTGGCACAGGTCTGCCTGCTGAAGAACCATGCCACACAGACCATGCAGTTCTGCGCGGACCAGGGCGTGCAGATTCTGGGTGGCATGGGCTTCATGCGCGGAACGGCCTGCGAGCGCATCTACCGCGAGGTCAAGGTCATGATGATTGGCGGCGGCGCGGAGGAAATCATGAAAGAGTTGGCTTCCCGTCAGTTGAATGTCTGATACTGCTTTATGCCCAAAACACCGAACCACCGATCCCCAGCCGCCTCGCCTGTCGCCTTCGAGCCCGAATTCATCCAGGGCCTGACGACGATCTTTGAAGAGTCCATCGTTTTCAACACGGTGCTCGGTCTGAAGATCGCGTCCATCACCCCCGAGCGCGTGGTGGGGCACATTGCGATGAAACCCGAACTGGTGGGCCACTACAGCTTCAACCGCATCCATGGCGGCGTCATCAGCGCAGGCCTGGATGCCATGGGTGGTCTGGCCGTGATGGCGGCCATTGGCGCACGCCATATGGACGAAGCGCCCTTGCAGCGGCTGCACCGCTTCTCGAAGCTGGGCACGATCGACCTGCGCATCGACTACCTGCGCCCCGGCATTGGCGAGCGTTTCGAGTTGCGCGCGGAAGTGATGCGGCTGGGCTCGCGCGTGGCCTCCACGCGCATGGAGTTTCTGGGTGCGGACGGCAAACTGCTGTCGACGGGTTCCGGGGCCTACATCGTTTCCTGATACAAACGGGGTCTCATTTCAGACCTGTATCGGGGAGCCCCATGTCCATTGCCATTCGCCGCGCCACCGTGCAAGACGCTGCTGCCTATGCCCGCATCATGGGCGACCCGGGTGTCTACCCGGGGCTGATGCAAATGCCCTACACCAGTGAGGAGCTTTGGCGTGCACGCCTGCTGGAAAACAGTGCGCCTGGCAAGACGGATTTGCTGCTGGTAGCGGAACTGGACGGTACGCTAGTGGGGGCCGCAGGGCTGCACCCGGCCGGTGTATCTCCCCGGCGCCGGCATGTATTGTTGTTGGGTATTTCGGTCTTGCCCGATGCACAGGGCCAGGGCGTGGGGTCGGCCCTGATAGCCGCCCTGTGTGACTACGCCGACCGCTGGGCCGGCGTGCTGCGCATCGAGCTGGTGGTGTACACCGACAACGACAGGGCCATCGGTCTGTACAAGAAATTTGGCTTCGCCATAGAAGGCACCATGCGGGGCTATGCCATGCGCGACGGGCAGTTTGCCGACACGTTTGCCATGGCCCGCTTGCACCCCAATCAGCCCCGCATTGGCGGAGCGTGACGTCGGGCGGGTGTGCTTACTTGGCCGGTGCCGGTGAGCTGAAGTACTCGGAGACCGCTTTCCACTTTCCATCCTGGATCTGGGAGATCCGCGAGGCATCGCTGCCCAGGCGCTTGGTGGCGGTGAAGGTGGCCGGCGCGCCGCCAAACATGTCCGGTGGAACGCTCAAGGTGTCCATGACCTTGATGAAGCTTTCGGTGCTCAAGCCCTTGCCAGCCTTGCCGGCCGCGTTGGCAAACGTATTGATGATGGTGTAGCCGTACACGGAGAATACGGTGGGGTCTTCGTTGAACTTGGTTTTGTACTTATTGGCCCAGAAGCGGATGGGCTGCGACTGTTCGTCGGTGTAGGGGTTCTGTACCGTCATCGTGGCGTACAGACCATCCATCGCCTTGCCACCCAGCTTGTGGATCAGGTCGGTGTACGCCGCGCTGGACCCCAGGAAGATCGGGTTGTATCCGAGCTTGCGTGCCGTGCCGATGGCGCCTATGGTTTCGCGGATGATGGTGCCCAGCACAATCATGTCGCAGTTGCTGGCCTGCAGTTTCGAGATCTGCGACGAGAAATCGGTCGCCCCGCGCTTGTACGAAGTCTTTTCAGCAAACTCCATGTTCATGGTCTTCAGCCCGGCTTCGCCACCCCGCAGCACCTCTAGGCCAAAGTCATCGTCCTGGTACATGGTGCAAACCTTCTTGGCGCCCTTTTCCTTGACCAGTTTGGGCACGGCGTTGCGCATCTGGTCAAAGTAGGTGGCGGCAAAGGAATACTTCAGCTTGTGAAAGGGTTCGTACATTTCACGCGCCGCCGTGATGGGGAAGAAGTTGATGACGTTCTTCTCGAACTGGACCGGCATGGCCGCCATGTTCTGGGCCGTACCGATGTGGCCCACCATCATGAAGATCTTGTCCTGGTTGACCAGCTTCTGCGCGGCCAAAACGGCCTTCTTGGGATCGTAGGCAGAGTCTTCCACAATGATCCTGATCTTGCGGCCATTGATGCCGCCCTGCTCGTTGATCTCGTCAACCGCCAGCAGCATGCCCAGGCGGGCCTGTTTGCCAAAACCGGCGATCGGGCCGGACAGGTCCTGGATGGACCCCAACAGAATTTCATCCTTGCTGATGCCTTGCGGCGCAGGTGCCGCTGAGGCCACTGCGGCCGAAAGGGCCAGTGTTGCGAGCGAGAGGGCAGTCTTGGGTTGCATGGTTTGTCTCCTGGTTGAAATCTGCTGGGCGGGGGAAGGCAGGGCGGAAATCTACTTGCTGCTGTAGTCTATAACCACGTTCCAGCGGCCGTCCTGAATCTGTGACAGGCGCGACTCGTCACTGCCCAGGCGCCGGGTGGGCGTGAACTTCAGGGCAGGGGCGCCAAACATGTCGGCCGGAATCTTGACGATTTCCATGGACCGGATGAATTTTGACGTGGTCGGGCGCTCGCCGGCGTCACGCATGGCGTTGGCAAACACGTTGATCGTGGTGTAGCCAAACACGGAAATGGTTGACGGATCTTCGTTGAACTGGGTTTTGTACTTGGCGGCCCAGCGACGCACCGGCTGTGAGGGGTCGTCCATGTAGGGGAATTGCGCGGTACTGGCGGCGTAGAAGCCATCCATGGCCTTGCCACCGATCTTGTGGATCAGGTCGGTGTACGCCGCACTGGACCCCAGGAAGATCGGGTTGAAGCCCATTTTCCGGGCCGTGCCAATGGTGCCAATGGTCTCCCGAATGATGGTGCCCAGGACCACCAGTTCGCAGCCACTGGCCTGCATTTTGGCAACCTGGGACGAAAAGTCGGTTGCGCCCCGCTTGAACGAGGCCTTGTCCGTGAGCGTCATTTTGACGGCCTTGAGGCCTTCTTCGGTTCCTTGCAGGACCTCGATGCCAAAGTCATCGTCCTGGTAAATGGAACAGACCTTGGTCACGTTTTTCTGGCGGATCAGCTTGGGCAAGGAACTGTGGATCTGCTCGTAGTAGGTGGGCAGTGTGGAGAACTTGAGGCGGTGGAAGGGCTCATACATGGAGCGCGCGGCCGTGAGCGGGAAGAAGTTGATGACGTCCTTCTCGAACTGGATGGGCATGGCGGCTTCATTTTGCGCCGTGCCAATATGGCCCACCATCATGAAAATCTTTTCCTGGTTCACCAGCTTTTGGGCCGCCAGGATGGCCTTCTTCGGGTCGTAGCCAGAGTCCTCGACCAGCAGTTTGATCTTGCGGCCATGGATGCCACCGAGCTCGTTGATCTCTTCGATGGCCATTTGCATGCCGTTGCGCGCTTGTTTGCCATAGCCGGCCAGTGGGCCGGATAGGTCCTGGATCGTACCGATCAGGATTTCGTTCTTGCTGATGCCCTGCTGCTGGGCGCCAGCGACGCTGGCCAATAGTGACAAGCTTGCGAGGGCGATGGAGGTTCTTAATTTCATGGTCATTCTTGTGAATAGTGATAAAGGGGATTCGTCGGGTCAGTGGTACATGGCTTCAATTTGGGCCGCGTATTTTGTTTCCACCAGTTTGCGTTTGAGCTTCATGGTGGGTGTCAGTTCCTCATCCTCGGCGGTCAGCTGGGTTTCCAGCAGGAAGAACTTCTTGAGTTGCTCGACCCGTGCGAACTTGGTGTTGACGCGCTCCAGTTCGGCCTGGATCAGCGCCTGCACTTCGGCTGCCCGGGTGAGCGAGGCGTAGTTGCCAAACGGAATGTCGGCGTCCTGTGCAAACTTCTCCACGTTCTCCTGGTCGATCATGATGATTACGGTCAGGTAGGGGCGCTTGTCGCCTATGACCACCGCGTCGGTGATGTAGGGCGAGAACTTGAGGTCGTTTTCCAGTTCGCTGGGGGTGATGTTTTTGCCACCGGCCGTGATGATGATGTCCTTCATCCGGTCGGTGATGCGGAAGTAGCCGTCTTCGTCGACAACGCCCACGTCGCCGGTGTGCAGCCAACCATCCTTGTCTATGGTCTCGGCCGTTTTTTCCGGCAGGTTCAGGTAGCCGGCAAAGACGTTTTTACCGCGCACCAGGATTTCACCCGTGACAGGGTCGAGCTTGACTTCGTTGTAGGCGGCTGCCGGGCCGATCGAGCCGGGTTTCATCTTGTTGGCGGGCACCCCGGTGGATGCGCCACAGGTTTCCGTCATGCCCCAGACCTCCAGCATGGGCACGCCCAGCGCCATGTACCAGCGCACCAGGTCCGGCGAAATGGGGGCCGCACCGGTCACCAGAAAGCGGGCGCGGTGGATGCCGATGAGCTTGCGGACATTGTTGAGCACCAGCCACTGGGCCAGCGTGAACCGGATTTTCAGGCTGGCGCTGACCGGCTGCCCGGCCAGGACCCGGTCGGCAATGCGGGTGCCCACACCAATGCCCCAGGCATAGGCGGCCTGCTGGACGCGGCCCGCTTCCTTGAGTGAAATCATCACGCCGGAGTAGAACTTCTCCCACACGCGCGGCACGGCCGTGAAGACGGTGGGTGCGATCTCGCGCACGTTTTCGGGAATGGTCTCCGGGTTCTCGACAAAATTGAGCTTGGCGCCGGTGTACAGGGCAAAGTACTCGCCGCCCATGCGCTCGGCAATATGGCACAGCGGCAGGAAACACATGCGTTCATCCCGCTGGTCCTGCGCCACCAGCGTGTTGTAGCCCCGCACGGTGTAGACCAGCCCCTGGTGCAAATGCATGGCGCCCTTGGGTTTGCCGGTGGTGCCGGAGGTGTACACCAGAATGGCCAGGTCTTCGGGCTTGCAGCTTGCAGCGCGCAGCTCAACTGCCCCCGGGTTCTTGAGCAAATAGTCCCGCCCGACGGCGCGCAAGGTGTCCAGGCTGATGACGCCGGGATCATTCAGGTCGCGCAAACCCTCCATGTCGAACACCACGATCTTGCGCAGTCCTGGCAGTTGGGCGCGGACCTCCAGCGCCTTGTCCAGTTGTTCATCGTCCTCGACGAACAGCACGGTGGTGCGGGAGTCTTCGCAGAGGTAGCGCACCTGCGAGGGCGCGTCGGTCGGGTAAATGCCGTTGGAAACGCCCCCTGCCGACAGCACGGCCAGGTCGGCACAGACCCACTCGACCACGGTGTTGGCCAGGATGGAAGCGCAGTCGCCCTTGGCAAAACCCAGGCTCAGCAAGCCCCCTGCGATTTCGCGCACCGCGTCGCCGGTCTGGGTCCAGGTCCAGCTTCGCCACAGGCCCAGGTGTTTCTGCCGCATCCAGACCTGGGGGCCGCGCTGGGTGACACCATTCCAGAACAGGGCGGGTATGGTTTCACCGGGCAGGACGATGTCGTTGCACGGTTGAATCGAAGAGGTATCCCAGAGCTGAGTCATTCTGTTTCTATCTCCAGGTCTTCTTTTTCTTCCAGCGCCGCTCTCCGCGCACGCCATCTTCCTTGAGCCCCAGGTAGAACTCCTTGATGTCGTCCTTCTCGCGCAGGTGGGCGCAGGTGTCTTCCATGACGATGCGGCCGTTCTCCAGCACATAGCCATAGTCCGACGCGTTGAGCGCCATGTTGGCGTTTTGCTCCACCAGCAAAATGGTGGTGCCACGCTCGCGGTTGATACGCACCACGATTTCAAAAATCTCCTTGGTGAGCTTGGGAGAAAGGCCAAGGCTGGGCTCATCCAGCAGGATCAGGTCGGGGTTGGCCATCAGGGCGCGTGAAATGGACAGCATCTGCTGTTGACCACCCGACAGCAGGCCGGCGTCTTGTGCCGAGCGCTCGCGCAGGATGGGAAAGTAGCCAAAGACGGTTTCCATGTCGCGGGCCACACCGTCGCGGTCCGATCGCGTATAAGCCCCCATCAGCAGGTTGTCGTGGACGCTGAGCAGGGGAAATACTTCGCGCCCTTCGGGTACATGGCTCAGGCCCTGCTGCACGATGTGCGCCGGGTCATTGGCGGTGATGTCCTCGCCCTTGAATTCGATGGAGCCCTTGCGCGGATCAATGATGCCCGAGATGGTTTTCAGGATGGTGGTCTTGCCGGCGCCGTTGGAGCCCAGCACGGTGGCGATCTCGCTGCGACGCACCTGCAGGCTGACGCCGCGGATGGCCTTGATCGGGCCATAGGCACTTTCGACATTGAGCAGCTTGAGGACCGGCATGTCGCTGACGGCGGGAGGTACGCTGCTCATGCGACCCCCGCGGTAGAAGTGAGGCCGGAAGCCGCCCGGCGCAGCGACGATACATCGTCAATGGAGCCCAGGTAGGCTTCAATCACGCCGGGGTCGGTTTGCACTTCGCGCGGTGTGCCCATGGCCAGCATTTCACCCTGGTTCATGGCCAGTACGCGGTCGGACACCTTGGAGACCAGTGACATGTCGTGCTCCACCATCAGCACGGTAATGCCCAGCTCGTGCTTGATGTCCTGGATCCAGAACGCCATGTCGTCGGTCTCTTCCACGTTCAGGCCGCTGGAGGGCTCGTCCAGCAACAGCAGCTTGGGCTCGGTGCACAGGGCGCGGGCCAGTTCCACGACCTTGCGCACGCCATACGGCAGGCCCGCCACAAAGGTGTCGCGGTAGTGCTGCAGGCTCAGGAATTCAATGACCTCTTCGGCCTTCTCGCGGGCCTTCAGCTCCGCTTCGCGCACCTTGGACGTGAAAAACAGGTCCTGCCACAGGCCGGTGGCCCGGTGGGTGTGGCGACCAATCAGCAGGTTGTGCAAGACGGACGCATGCTCGAACAACTCGATGTTCTGGAAGGTGCGCGCGATGCCCAGCGAGGCCACGTTCTGGGGAGGTTGCTCGGTGAGCTTGAGCAGGCCATTGGGGCCCAGGTACTCAATGGAGCCAGTGGTCGGCGTGTAGATGCGGCTGATCAGGTTGAAGACGGTTGTCTTGCCCGCGCCATTCGGGCCAATCAGGGTGAAGACCTCACCCTGTCGGACATCGAAACTCACGTTGTTGACCGCCAGCACGCCGCCAAAGCGCACGCTCAGGTTTTTCGCCGATAGAAGCATCTCGTTTTTCATTTGAGGCGGTCTGACTTTTGGAACGATTTCTGCCGCTTGAACATGCCCTTGCGGTAGAACGGGAACATCTGCAGGTAGGTGCGAATCTTCAGCCAGCGACCGTACAGGCCCATGGGCTCAAACAGCACAAAGGCAATCAGTACCAGGCCATACACCAGGCCTTGCAAGCCCGGCGCCTGGCCGACAACGGGCGGCAGGAAATCCTTGACCATCGCGATGGCCTGGGGCATGGTGATGAGGAAGATGGCGCCCAGAAACGCGCCGTGCACGGAGCCCACGCCGCCAATGACGATCATCAGCAGCAGGTCAATGCTCTGCAGGATGTTGAACTGGTCGGGCGAGATGAACTGCAGGTTGTGTGCATAAAGGGCACCGGCAATGCCCGCCAGTGCGGCAGAAATCGCAAACGACAGTGTCTTGTAGTAGGCCAGGTGAATGCCCATGCTTTGCGCTGAAATTTCCGAGTCGCGGATGGCCACAAAGGCGCGGCCCGTGGGTGAGCGCAACAGGTTGAGAATGCCCAGCGTGGACAGGACCGTGACGACCAGGCACAAGAAGTAGAACTGGTCGCCGGTCTCCAGCACCCAGCCAAAGATATCGGGCTTCTTGATGTGGATGCCGGCGTTGCCACCGGTGACCGATTCCCAGCGGGCCAGCACCTCTTCCACGATAAAGCCGAACGACAGCGTGGCAATCCCTAAGTAAATGCCCTTCACCCGCAGCGCCGGCAAGCCCACTATCAGACCCACGGCCGCTGACAGCCCGGCCGCGCAGGCCAGCGCGATGGGGAAGGGCACACCCATATTGGTCAGCACCGCATGCGTGTAGGCCCCAACCCCCAGGAAGGCGGCATGGCCCATGGAGAACAGACCGGTAAAGCCCGCCAGCAGCATCAGGCCCAGGCCGGCAATCGAATAGATCAGCACCAGCGTGAGCTGTGCCAGCCAGTACTCGGCAAACAGCCACGGTGCGGCCACCATCAACAGCACGAGCGCGCTGTACCAGAAAAGGTGCCCGCCATGCTTGGCCAGATTGATGTCCTGGCCGTAATCGGTCTTGAAAGTAAAGCGCATTTCAGACCTTCTTGCGGAGTTTTTCGCCGAACAGACCGTTGGGCTTGACCATCAGCATGACCAGCACCACCACGTAGGCGGCGGTGTCCTTGAAACCATCGGGCAAGTAGAAGCCCGACAGCGACTCCACAATGCCAATCACCAGTCCGCCCACAATGGCCCCCGGCAGGCTGCCAAAGCCACCGACCACGGCAGCGGGAAAGGCCTTGAGTCCGATGAAGCCCATGTTGGCGTGGACAAAGGTGATGGGTGCCAGCAGCAGGCCTGCAATGGCCGCTACCGCTGCTGCCAGGCCCCAGGCAATACCGTTGAGCCGCTGCACCGGAATGCCCATGTAATACGCCGCCAGCTGGTTCTGTGACGCGGCCTGCATGGCGATGCCCAGCTTGCTGTAGCGAAACAGCACAAACAGCAGCACGCACAGCACGGCGGTGGCACCAATCACCACCATGTGCTCGACGTTGAGTACCACGCCGCTGATGTTCCAGATCTCGTCCTTGTAGGGTACAGGCAGCGCCTGTGTATCGGTGCCAATGCCGGGAATCATGGTGATGGCCCCGCGTGCCACATAGCCAATGCCGATGGTCAGCATCACCACGGAAAAGGCGGGCTGGCCCAGGATGGGGCGAATGACGGCGCGCTCCAGCACCACGCCAAACACGGCCATGCCGACAATGGCGCAGCTGATCGACAACCAGTAGGGGAAACCCAGCATGGTCATGCCCACCAGACCACCGAAGGCGCCCAGCATCATCAGCTCGCCCTGGGCGAAGCTGACGGTCTCGGTCGCCTTGTAGATGAGCACGAAGCCCAGTGCAATCAGCCCGTAAATGCACCCCTGTGCAATTCCGCTGATCACCAGTTGTATTAGCAGCACGTTGTCTCCCGTTGCATAGCTGCACGGTTATAGCTGCAATCCCCGCGATGCCTGACAGGGTTTGTACCGACCTGCTGTCGGGCAGGTGACAAGTGGATGCAAATAGGTGTGAAACCGTGCATCATGGGTGCCATGACACACTCAGTTACCACCCGCCAGCAAGGCCCTGTCTGCCTCGTGACACTGGATCGCGCGGATGTGCGCAACGCGGTCGATGCCGACACGGCACGCCAGTTGTATGACGCGTTTGTGGCCTTTGACGAAGACCCCGCGTGCAAAGTAGCTGTCTTTCACGGCGCCCATGGACACTTCTGCGCAGGCTGGGATTTGCAGGCCGGTGCACGTATGAAGCAGGCAGTGGATGCATCGGTCGATCCGTTTGTTGCGCTGAATTTTTCACCGCAACGTGACTGGGTCCATTCACCCGGACCTGCGGGCCCCATGGGCCCGTCGCGCCTGCTGTTGTCCAAGCCCGTGATTGCTGCCATCAGCGGAGCCGCGGTGGCCGGTGGCATGGAGTTGGCCCTGTGGTGCGACCTGCGGGTGATGGAGGCGGACGCCTACTTCGGCGTGTACTGCCGCCGCTTTGGCGTGCCGCTGATTGATGGGGGCACGGTGCGCTTGCCGCGTTTGATCGGCATGGGCCGCGCCATGGATCTGATCTTGACCGGGCGCAAGGTCGAGGCTGCCGAGGCCTTGCAGATGGGTTTGTGCAACCGCGTGGTGCCCACGGGCGAGGCGCTGTCTGCCGCTGTCACGCTGGCCGAGCAACTGGCGGCCTTTCCGCAGCAGACCATGCTGGCCGACCGCGCCAGCGCGTACGCCCAGTGGGACCTGGACCTGCCCCAGGCCCTGCACCAGGAGTGGGAGCGTGGCAAGGCTTGTATCGCAGCCGGGCTGGAAGGGGCGGCGCGCTTTGCCGCAGGCAACGGTCGGCACGGAAAGTTCTAAGACAAATTTGCCTCTAGCCCTCGTAGTTGTTCAATAGTGTGCTATCAATTATGTAGCTTTTTGGTGCTGTATGCCTGCGGGTGTGTGGGCTGGCGAATCGGGTATTCGTGCTCTGGCCCACGCTCACCGTCTTGCGCTTTTGGCGCGCTGGCGTTGCTGCTTCAACGCTGTGGTTGGCGTGCCCACTCAGTGGCAACGGCGAATGGGGCCGACGCCCGAAGACCCGATCCACCAGCCTGGCGGCGGCGCGGATAGCGGGAGGATGAAAATGACGATGATGTGATTCCGTTGCGAACTTCGCCATTGGGGCGAAAGCGGGTACTGGCGACAGGCAGCTTTCTGGCGGTTCACTTCCATCTGATTGACATGAGTTGTCGTTTGTCATTGATCACAGGGAACCCTCAACGGCGATGTTTAAGCGTGCGCAGTGGTGGCAGGCATCGCCGCAGATGAATGCGGTCGCCTAGAGACCTTTAGCCTTGACCATGGCAACATACTGCCGCATAGCCGAGCAGTAGTTTCGAATCGTGTTTTTCTCCCTCTTGCCGCGGATTTTTTCGGCAATGTTGCGCACGTTATCTTCGCTCCGCAATAGCATCGGCGTGATGTCGCTGTCAATGAGCTTGGCTACGCTGTTCAGATATGAGATGTACGAAGCCGGTGATGATGCGGCAACGTCATTGACGCCAACCCCACTATGAACGAGGAAGTCGAGAAACAGGTCTTCATTGGCGATCACATGATTTCCTTGCGAACTCATAACTTCGACTTGAAGTCCGAACGCTCTGTCAGCAAACTCCTCTGAACCACCGGGCTGGGTCTTGGAGAATAGGCATGTGTACAGATCTCCAATTGTCTCAATTTTGGTAAAGCTACCCTTTGGTAGAACACGAATACTCTGGCGCTGTGCTTTAACTCCATCCTTGTTCCCTTTCGTGTGCTTCGCAACCTTGCGATCTACCAGACTCGGCAAAGGCCTTCCCGCTTCCGCGCCGAAATAGTAAAAGGGGCCAAGACGCAGTGTCTTTTCGTCGATGTATATCCAGACCACACAACCACTCGGCTTGTCCGCAAGCTTGGTGTGAACTTTTTGAACGGCAGTTTTTCCGCCAATGATCGATGTTTTTAGTTGGATATGCCTGATGACGCCCATCGCTTCCATTATTAAGTCGTACCCCGAATTGTCAACCTCTGGCTTTGCAATTTCTAGAGAGCAGCAATGATGAAGCCACGACATCTTCAACAACTCTGCGACGAATAGATGCTCAATCAGCTTCTCCCGATATGAAGAACTTTCAGTGTGTTGAGTCATCGTGGGGACTGCTTAGTTCCGAGGGTCAAATCGTAGCACCTAATTTCGGTAATCTGGTGAGCACACCAGCTAGTCGAATTTCGGCCACGGCAATGGTGCAAACTGTGTCGTCAATAATTTTGCAATCTTCTCCGAAAAGCGGAAAGTCTTTGGTTTTGATGTTGTCAAACTCATAAACCGAACCAATAATGTCCCCGACAATTGCGCCAAGCATCAATTAACTCCCTTTTGGAAACATTCCCTATGCGGCCAGAAGCTTTGAACTGGTTCAGTCATATGTAACCCATCTCCCATTCCAAAACTCATAAGCCTTGTGGCTGAAGATGGCTCCATTTTTGAAGGAAAGTATGGGGCCGGGATTCACAATTTCGTATTCGAGTTTTGGTGATTTGCCTGTGGGCTTGAGATCTGGGAACGAATCCACGTACTTGGGCAAGAGCTCTTCTATTGAGTTGGGGTATTTGCCTTCATTCGTCTGGTACTGTTTGATGGCTTGCACGATGGGTTCGGCACGTTCCATTGCAACTGAATCTAGCCAGTTGCAGTAGACCATCGACCCAATGGCGCAACTCATCATGACCACGATCCCTTTGGCTGTGTTCCGACCGATTTTGAAGAAGGCTAGCACCACGTAGACCGGCACAAGCAAGAGGCCAATGAAGAACAGTAAGCCGGACAGGAAAACGTAGCCTGTTCCGAACCCATCAAAGACAAATGCTATTGCCGAAAGCAACAGGGCCACTGGCACTGACTTCGAGTGAGTTTCATTCACTGCGTGTCCTGTAGAACGTTGATTCATGGATGGTCCTACCGTCTTACCCACTTTGAAATCACCCACAAAACTGTACCTACGGCGGAGAGCACAGCGCATAGCCGATAAACGCCATCATGTGAGACAAGGCCAAGCAAAGGATTGCCGCTTGAAAACGGCGCCAGTGGATGTATGTCATGGTGCATCAGGCTGTCCAGAACAATGTGGCTGAACGTTCCGAAAAATGCACCAGTCAAGACAGCAATTCTGTTCACAGGCTCAGGCTCCAGAAGCCAATGTCGCCTGTAATGAGTGACTTCCCGGTTGTATCTTCTTAACAAGGGATTGCAGATCCGCGCTGCAATCAGAATAACCAGACAGGCGATGAGAAATGCACCCCCAATCGTGTGGCTGGGACCATGAAGCACTTCTGAACCCATGAGCATCCCGACACCCGGCTCGATGTCCATCGCGATTTGCGCGATTGCAAAGGTCAGCAAGCTAAACCGACTGCCGCTCGCTGGTTTGATGATGAGGGCTGCACCCATGTGGAAAGGGGTAAATGGCATATCGCTCAATTCATGGAGGTTCTTGTGCCGTAGGTGAAGGCTGTGTCCAATTGTTTTCCGTAGGATGTGCAGGCCGTGTACTTCTGTATCTCTTGCGTGTTAGCTTTCTGCCCAGAATCAGCGCCGCCGCTATAGGAGCCAAGTTGTTGAACCCTGGGCAGAGCGAATGCCTCACGTTGAACTCAAACTCAGTGACCTTGTCCAGAATTCCAAAACGTCAGAAAAAACAAGGTTGGAATCGACACCGTATTTAACAAGTAATCTGGACCATTGCGGCTCCATTTGAGTTTGGTCGATGCCACGCAACGATTCCAGCCATGCATATGCAGCCTCAAGGCCCTCAATAAATTGCTCATAAGGTGCAACCTTGCTCGTTTCAACAAACCATTTCAGTGCATCGTTGTAGCCTGTCGCTGCGGAAAGATAAAGCCACGTCGTTCCATTGACAAAATCCTCAATCTTGCAATAGCACAACCCGAGGTTATATTGGCTAATTGGACAGCCCTTCTTGGCAGACTTTTTAAACCAATAGATGGCATGCTGTCTGTCCTTCTTTCCGCGTGACCGTGTTGCAGAATAGTTGCCAAGTGCTAAAAAGGCCCACGTAAAATTTGCATCAGCAGAGTGTTTTAGCAGTTGAATGCCTTTGCTTCTGACTTTCTGAAATTTCGGGTCTTTGAGATAAATTTCCGCAAGAAAATACTGACCAATCGGATCATTCTTCCACGGTTCAAAGAACGTAAACGCTGTGGCGTAATCGCCAGCGTCAATCGCAGCCCAACCGACGCGAGAACCCATTAGAGTCAGGTGCTCTGTCGACTGCGTATCAATACCTTCAAATTCGTTTGTCATATGCAGAGATGGTCAGAAACATCAAGACCAACGACTAAACGGGCCGTGACACGGTCAATTCAAACAACCCAAGCATTACCAGCGTGGCAACGGCTGCAAACTTGCCCACGCCCCACTCCTTGCGGTGGCCGTAGTAGGCGACGTATGACGGTACGAACATCGCCAGCAACCCTGGAATCCCGAAAACGAATCCAGCAAGGATTAACTCGGGCGACCATATTTGCCAATAGCGTTGCGTGATTGACATTGACTTCCTAGCATTTTGTGGGCTTCCGCGAAGTTTGGTTTGTGTGCACGGCCATAATAAGCTCGGGCTTCGACAAAATGGGTCGCAAAATATCGGGAGCATGAAGTGCCGACCGCCAATATTCGAGATACTTTGATGCGCCATTGGCGATTGATGGAACTGTTGCCACGACAGCCGCGCTCCGTTGCGACCAAGGTTGTCCATGAGCGGCTTGAGGAAGCTGGCTTCAAAGTTACGCGCCGAACGGTGGAACGGGATTTGCAAGGCTTGATGGAATCTGGTTTTTCAATCGTTGTTGATACCACGCAAGAGCCGTATCTTTGGTCTTGGGATGCAGCATCGCCGTCGTTGACTTTGCCAGTTCCATCTGTCTCCGATGCCTTGTTATTGGCGATGGTACGTGACTACATTAGTCCCATGCTGCCGCCACAAATGATGGATGTCCTGCGGCCTTACCTTGATCGAGCGGTACAGGTTCTGGAAGTGGCGAAGGAGAACAACACTTTGGCGTCATGGCGAGACAAAGTTCATTCGGTCTTACCCACGCAGGCACTCATTGCGCCAGTGATACCAGTTGAAGTGCACCGTGCGGTTAGTGATGCCTTGCTGCAAGAAACCCAACTGGAAATTACCTACGACAGCATGAGCGGCAAGAAGGGGCAGAATATGACGGTGCATCCGCATGCCATGTTCCATCGAGGTCAGATGACCTATCTGGTGTGCACCTGTTGGGACTACTCCAATATGCGCAATTTGGCGCTTCATCGGATAAAGAAAGCCATCAACACTTTTACACCGATGGTCAAACAGCCTGACTTCAAACTTGATGAATACATGGCCATTGGTCGCGCTGATTTCGGTAGTGGCGAGTTGCGCGAACTGGACATCACCATTTCACCGGGGTTGGCGGAGTACCTTGCTGAATGCAAATTGGCCACAGAACAAATTTTGACCCGATTGGAAGATCCCGAAGGCTGGTATCGGTTGCAAGTGAAGCTGCCGGATACGCCTCAACTTGAGCAATGGCTGTACGGCCATGGCAATGAGGTGCGTGGGCTCGACCTACGGCATATACAAACTTAGGGCAGCTTGAATACAAGAATCTTCAAAGATTCGAATGTCGGGTTTGGAGGAGTTAGGTCCTAATTTGCTGCACCCGCAATGCGTCTTAAGCGGCAGTAGGACCAGTCGTGGTCCAAATCACCCACGCCGTCCGTCGTGCGCGTGCCCACATCCCCGAAAACATCAGGACTTCGGAATCTCCCGCGGCTGACCGTTGTCGTCAATTGCCACATAGGTGACCAATGCCTCGGTCACCTTGATGTACTGGCCCTGGGTGCGGTAACGCTCGGCATAGACCTCGACCTTGACCGTGATGGATGTGCGCCCGATGCGGCTGACCTTGGAGAAGAAAGAGAGAATGTCTCCCACCCGAACGGGATGTTTGAACACAAACTCGTTGACAGCCACCGTTGCCATGCGGCCCTGGGTATACCGTGCCGGTATGACGGAGCCCGCCAGGTCGACCTGAGCCATGACCCAGCCGCCGAAGATGTCGCCATTGGCATTGCAGTCGGCCGGCATGGGAATGACCTTGAGGACCAGTTCCTCGTCTTTGGGCAATTGGATGTTGGGGGGGCTTGAATTTGTAGACATGGGCACAATCCTAACTTGAAACTTTGCGGGACAGACCGCAGCGCAGCGAAGCTCTGGCCTCGACTATCCTGAAACCTTGCGGGACAGACCGCAGCGTAGCGAAGCTCTGTCCTCAACTGATTAAGATTGCCCCATGCGTTCCCACGGCTCCTCCGCTCTTGCACCCACCCCCATCGTCGACCCCAGCGTCCCGGTCGCGCCTCCCAAATCGGATTGGGACACGCTCAAACGCCTGTTTCCCTACCTGTGGACCTATAAATGGCGGGTGATCATCGCGCTGACCTTCATGGTGGGCGCCAAGCTGACCAATGTGGGTGTGCCCCTGCTGCTCAAAGACCTGGTCGATCGCATGAGCTACAAGCCCGGGGACCCGGCCGCCGTGCTGGTGGTGCCGGTGGCCCTGCTGTTCGCCTACGGCGCGCTGCGCCTGTCCACCACGCTGCTGACCGAATTGCGCGAACTGGTGTTCTCCAAGGCCACACAGGGCGCTGCGCGCAGCATTGCGCTGGAGACGTTTGAGCACCTGCACGCCCTGAGCCTGCGCTTCCACCTGGAGCGCCAAACCGGGGGCATGACGCGTGACATCGAACGGGGCGTGCGTGGCATCGAATCGCTGATCTCGTTCTCGCTGTTCAGCATCGTGCCCACGCTGATCGAGGTGGCCCTGGTGCTGAGCATTCTGGCGGTCAAGTTTGACGTGTGGTTTGCGTGGATCACGCTGGCGGCGCTGGCGTTGTACATCGCCTTCACCGTACTGGTGACCGAGTGGCGCACCAAGTTTCGCCGCGAGGCCAACGAGTTCGATTCGGCGGCCCATTCCAAGGCCGTTGACTCGCTGCTGAACTACGAGACGGTCAAATACTTTAACAACGAAGGCTTTGAGGCCAAACGCTATGACGAGAGCCTGGAGCGCCTGCGCCGCGCCCGCCTGAAGAGCCAGACCACGCTGTCCATGCTGAATACCGGCCAGCAGTTGATCATCGCGGTAGGGCTGGTGGCCATGCTGTGGCGCGCCACGCAGGGTGTGGTGGAGGGGCGCATGACGCTGGGCGACCTGGTCATGGTCAACGCCTTCATGATTCAGCTCTACATTCCGTTGAATTTCCTGGGGGTGATCTACCGCGAGATCAAGCAAAGCCTGACCGACCTGGAGAAGATGTTCTCGCTGATGGAGCGTGAACGCGAGATAGCCGATGTGCCGGGTGCGCAGGCGCTGCAACTCTCGGGCGACACCCCGTTGGCCTTTGAGAACGTGAGCTTTTCCTACGACCCGGGTACGCCGGGCAAGCCGGGCTCGGGTCGCGCCATCCTGCACAACATCAGCTTTGAAGTGCCTGCCGGCAAGACGGTGGCCGTGGTGGGGCCGTCGGGCGCTGGCAAGTCCACGCTGGCGCGCCTGCTGTTCCGCTTTTACGATGTGAGCAACTCCCAGGAGGGCGGGCGCATCCTGATTGCGGGCCAGGACATCAAGCAGGTCACCCAGGCCAGCGTGCGCCAGGCCATTGGTATCGTGCCGCAGGACACGGTGCTGTTCAACGACACGGTGGAATACAACATTGCCTACGGCAAGCCCGGCGCCACCCGCGAGCAGGTGGAAGAGGCCGCCGCTTCGGCCCACATCCACAGCTTCATCAGCGCCACGCCCAAGGGCTACGCCACCATGGTCGGCGAGCGCGGGCTCAAGCTGTCGGGCGGCGAGAAGCAGCGCGTGGCCATTGCCCGCACCCTGCTGAAGAACCCGCCCATCCTGATCTTTGACGAGGCCACGTCGGCGCTGGACTCGGCCAACGAGCGCGCCATCCAGGCCGAGCTGCAAAGCGTGGCCCGCAACAAGACCACGCTGGTGATTGCCCACCGCCTGTCGACTGTGGTGGATGCCCACGAGATTCTGGTGATGGACGCCGGGCGCATTGTGGAGCGGGGCAACCACACGGCGCTGCTGGCAGCCAACGGGCGCTATGCGCAGATGTGGGCACTGCAGCAGAGCGTTGAGTGATGCCGATGGAGATTTCGACCGTGCAAACCATCAAGTTGGCAATCGTTGCCGCAACCGGGATGGACAAGGACGCACTGCATATTTACATTGGCCTTGCCGTGTTTTTCACGGTGGCTGTATTTTTCAAAAGACCGTTACGCTCACCCTGGCCGTGGCTTGCCGCAGTCGTGGTCGCAGTTGCCGGAGAACTCCTGGACAGGCGGGACGACATGGCCAGCGTTGGATACTGGCGTTGGCAAGCCAGTCTTCACGACATCGTCAACACGCAGTTTTGGCCCGCAGTCATCATGCTTTTCGCGCGGTTCAGCGGCCTGTTTCAGGGTTCAGTCGTCAATGCAGGCCGCCAGCCTGGAGTGAGTCTTCGCGATGTGATCCAGCAACCCATCCGAGAGAAATGACCCACCCATTCTCGGTATGAAAACCTACTCGGTCCTCTTCGTCTGCACCGGCAATATCTGCAGAAGCCCCACTGCGGATGGTGTGCTGCGCAAGAAGGTGGATGCAAGCGGTTTGGCAGCTTGCGTGACGGTCGACTCCGCGGGAACCATGGATTACCACGTGGGCGAGCCGCCTGACGATCGCTCACAGGCGCATGCCCGCCGGCGTGGCTATGACCTTTCAGCGTTGCGGGCCCGGCAAGTCCAGTCCGCCGACTTTGACCGTTTCGAACTGATTGTGGCCATGGACGACAGCCACCTCCACGCGTTGCAGCGGCAGTGCCCCACTGGGCAAAAGCACAAATTAAAGCGATTCACCGCGTTCTGCACACAGCACACAAGCCACGACGTGCCGGACCCCTACTACGGTGGCGCACAGGGCTTTGAGCACGTGCTCGACCTGGTGGAAGACGGCTGCGACGGTCTGTTGGCATTCATCCAGGAACACCGTCAGTAAATCCTGCGTGAATCCGTTTTTTCAGAAATAAAAAAAGCCGCCGAGCGATGTCGGCGGCTGATGTTGCCAGGGCATTTGTGCCCTACAGCAATTCAACAATTACTTGGGCGCATCCGCCTTCTTGGCATCCACTACAGGCTTGACTGCTTCGGGCGACTTCACTTCCTTGCTTACTGTTGCGGCCGCCATTGCAGGTTTGACCTCGGCTGTCTTAATGGCCGGTGCTGCTGGCACTGCGGGTGCGCCCGGTGTGGTTGCGGCGGCCGTTGTCTTTGTCTCTTGCTTGTGCAGGGGCGCCACATGGGCTGCCTTGTCGTGCGTGACCACTGATGCCTTGACAGCGGCTGATGCGGCAGGTGTTGCTGCTGTTGCCGACGTTGGTTTAGCGGGTGTCTGCGCGAAGGCGCCAACAGAAGAAATCACGAGAGCTGCAGTAATAAGAGAGAGTTTGATCATTTCAGTTTCACGGGGCATGGCGACGTTGCCATAGACCTACAACGTGATTTCTCTCATGCGGCCTACCGGAATGGATTGCGACTTGTAACGGCTTGTAATCCAATATCGGGTGCGCAGCTTGCACCTGCGAACGCCGCTCTTGCGTCTACGCCCCCCATGCAATCCGCGCATAATCTTGCCCATGGAAACCAAATGGCTTGAAGATTTTGTCTCGCTGGCGGAAACGCGCAGTTTCAGCCGGTCCGCGCAGTTGCGCCACGTGACCCAGCCGGCCTTCTCGCGGCGCATCCAGTCGCTGGAGGCCTGGGCCGGCACCGACCTGGTGGACCGCAGCAGCTACCCCACACGCCTGACGCCAGCCGGCGAGACGCTGTACGACCAGTCCATGGAGGTGTTGCAGGCCCTGCAGAGCACGCGTGCCATGCTGCGCGGCCATACGTCGGCGGCGCAGGATGTCATCGAATTTGCCGTGCCGCACACGCTGGCCTTCACCTTCTTTCCGGCCTGGGTGTCGTCGCTGCGTGAAACCTTTGGCCCGATCAAGAGCCGCCTGATTGCACTCAATGTGCACGACGCGGTGATGCGCATGGTCGAGGGCAGTTGCGACCTGCTGATTGCCTACTATCACCCGTCGCAGCCGTTCCAGCTCGATGCCGACCGCTACGAGATGGTGAGCCTGGGCGAAGAGGTGGTGGCTCCCTATGTCAAACCCGATGCCCACGGCGCGCCGATGTTCCAGTTGCCGGGGCGGGCGGGTCATCCATTACCCTACCTGGGCTATGCGCCGGGGGCGTATCTGGGCCACATGGTGGAGCTGATCCTCAAGCAGTCCAGCACCGCCATCCACTTTGACCGCGTGTACGAGACCGATATGGCCGAGGGCCTGAAGGCGATGGCGCTGGAAGGCCATGGCATTGCCTTCCTGCCGCACAGCGCGGTGAAAAAAGAGCTGCGCGCCAAGCGGCTGGTCAGCGCCCTGCCGCCGGACACCAAGGGCCTGGACATCACCATGGATGTGCGGGTCTACCGCGAAAAGCCGGTCCAGAAAGAGCTGTCGCGCGGTGGCTCGTCGGCCTCCCGAGGGGCGACCGCTGCGCACAAGAGTGCGGCCCAGGCGCTGTGGGACTACCTCCTGACCCAGTCCACCCGAAAATAGACTCAAGCCCATGCAAGAAACACTAACCCTGACCCGCCCCGACGACTGGCATCTGCACGTGCGCGATGGCGACGCGCTCAACACCGTGGTGCCGCACACTGCCGCCCAATTTGGCCGCGCCATCATCATGCCCAACCTGCGTCCGCCGGTGACCACTGCAGCACAGGCTCTGGCCTACAAGGCGCGCATCCAGGCCGCCGTGCCGGCAGGTGTGGCGTTTGAGCCGCTGATGACGCTGTACCTGACCGACAACCTGCCCGCCGATGAAATCCGCCGCGCCAAAGACGCGGGCGTCGTGGCCGCCAAGCTCTACCCCGCGGGCGCCACCACCAACAGCGACGCCGGTGTCACCGATCTGCGCAAAACCTACGCCACGCTGGAGGCCATGCAACGCGAGGGCCTGCTGCTGTTGGTGCACGGCGAAGTCACCTCGTCCGACATCGACCTGTTCGACCGCGAAGCCGTGTTCATCGACACGCAGTTGATTCCGCTGCGCAAGGATTTCCCCGAGCTGAAGATTGTGTTCGAGCACATCACGACGAAGGAAGCCGCACAGTACGTGCAGGCGGCGGACCGTTTCACCGGTGCCACCATCACCGCCCACCATCTGCTGTACAACCGCAACGCGATCTTCACCGGTGGCATTCGCCCGCATTACTACTGCCTGCCGGTGTTAAAACGCGAGACGCATCGCCAGGCCCTGTTGCAGGCTGCCACCAGCGGCAGTGCCAAATTCTTTCTGGGCACCGACAGCGCACCGCACCCCGCCCACCTGAAGGAGCACGCCAGCGGCTGCGCCGGTTGTTACACCGCCTTCAGCGCCATGGAGCTGTATGCCCAGGCTTTCGATGCGGCGGGGGCGTTGGACAAACTGGAAGGCTTTGCTTCTCTTCACGGCGCCGATTTTTACGGCCTGCCGCGCAACACGGGCACCATCACGCTGCGCCGTGAATCCTGGACCGTGCCCGAGACCTTTGCCTTTGGCGAGGCGCAGCTGAAGCCACTGGGTGGGGGTGAGGCATTGCCGTGGAAACTGGACTAGGAGTCTGGGCGGCAGAGCGTTCTGCTCCGTGTCCCCCGGCCTACGGCCTCCTCCTTTTACCTGCGCAGAACGCTCTGCCGCCCAGGCTCCTAGGCGCTATCGAGTGGTCTGCGCCCTGGCTGGCGCCCTATGCGGCGCTGGGGCAGGACGTTGCTGCGCAGGTGGCCGCGGGCGTGCCCTGCGCGGATGCGCTCAACGCCGCGCTGGCGCCTCTGCCAACCCCGGTACGCTTCGTTCCGCAAAGCGATTTGCCTGCGGACGTAGCCTACGAAAGCTATATTTTTAATAGCAACAACTGCCCTACCCGCGAGGGTTTGCACGACTTTTTTAATGGACTAGCCTGGCTGCTGTTCCCCCAGACCAAGCGCCGCCTGAACCACCTGCACGTGGCCCAGATCGCGCAAACCGGCATCCAGCCCGTGCGCGGTCCGGCGCGGGACGGCCTGACCGTGTTTGACGAAAACGCGGCGTTTCTGCAATGCCCGGACGTGCTGTGGGAAGCCCTGGCCGCCAAGAACTGGAGCCAGCTGTTCGGCCCCCTGCGCCCGCTGTGGTCGCAGGCGCACCTGGTGCTGTTCGGCCACGCGCTGCTGGAAAAGCTGGTCTACCCCCGAAAACCCATCACCGCCCACGTCTACCGTGCGCAGGCCGCTACCCATTCCATAGCCGATCTGGACCAATGGATGGCATCCGACCTGAGCGCCGAACGCCTGGCCAGCAAACCCTTCGCCCACCTGCCCGTGCTCGGCGTCCCCGGCTGGTGGCCCGGCAACGAGGACCCGGTGTACTACACAGATGCCTCCGTATTCCGCCCCGCACGCATGAAGCTGGCGCAAGGCGCCGGGCAGGATGGGGCCGATTTCGGAACCGAAGGTTCATGAGACCCCAGCCTGTCCGGTGCCTTGTGCCAGCGTCCCCGCGCGGAAGAAAGAAACGGCCAAATCCCCATCGCGTTTGGGTAGTTTGGCCCCCCCTTTTCTTGAAATTGCACAATTCAACCTTACCATTCACGCTGTCGGCTCTTGTGGACGGGCCAACGGAAAAAGGAAACCATGAAACGCATTCTGTTATTTGTCTTGACCAACGTACTGGTGGTGGCTGTTCTGGGCATCGTCGCCAGCCTGCTCGGCGTCAATCGCTACCTCACCAGCAGTGGCCTGAATCTGAGCGCCTTGCTGGGATTTGCGCTGATCATGGGCTTTGGCGGTGCCATCATTTCGCTGTTGATCAGCAAACCCATGGCCAAGTGGACATCGGGCGTGCGCGTCATCGAGCAGCCGCAAAACGCCGACGAGGCCTGGATTGTCGAGACCGTGCGCAAGCTGTCCGAAAAGGCCGGCATTGGCATGCCTGAAGTCGGCATTTTTGACGGCGACCCCAATGCCTTTGCCACCGGCGCGTTCAAGAACTCGGCCCTGGTGGCGGTCTCTACCGGCCTGTTGCAGGGCATGACCAAGGAAGAGATCGAGGCCGTGATTGGCCACGAGATCGCCCACGTGGCCAATGGAGACATGGTCACCATGACGCTGATCCAGGGCGTGATGAACACCTTTGTCGTGTTCCTGAGCCGCGTCATTGGTTACGCGGTCGACAGCTTTTTGCGCAAGGGCGATGACCGCAGCTCCGGCCCCGGCATTGGCTACATGATTACCACCATCGTGCTGGACATCGTGCTCGGCTTTGCCGCAGCGATCGTGGTGGCCTGGTTCTCACGCCAGCGCGAATACCGTGCCGATGCCGGTTCGGCCCAACTATTGGGCCGCAAGCAGCCGATGATCAACGCACTGGCCCGTCTGGGCGGCATGGCGCCGGGCGAACTGCCCAAGAGCGTTGCGGCCTTCGGCATCACCGGTGGCATCGGCCAATTGTTCTCGACCCACCCGCCGATTGAAGAACGCATCGCCGCGCTGCAAAACCAACAACAGTAAACGTCAGGGGGCCGGTGCGGTGTCGCCACCCGTGCGTACCACCAGATCGGCCAGCATTTCGCTGGACGTATCCAGCCGCGCCGCCAGCACGCGGGCAATATTGCGGTAGATGATGCGGGCGCTGTCGGCATAGGCGTCCACCCGTTCGCGGTCAAAGCGCATCGTCACGCTGTCACGCAGCGCCCGAACGGTGGCGGTGCGCAGGGGGTTGCCCACCAGGGCCATTTCACCAAAGCATTCGCCTGCGTTGATCTTGGCCAGCGTCACGACCCGGTCTCCGCGCTGCTTTTCAATGACGATCTCACCGGAAATCAGCACGTGGAACGAGCTGCCAATGTCGCCCTCGTTGAACACCACGTCGCCGGCCTTGTGCGGCATATGCTCGGCCATGGCCAGCGTGCTCATCAGGCAGTCGTGGGTCATGCCCTGAAAGATCTTGACCTTGTTGGCAATTTTCTGAACGATGGCCGCGTCCAGGTTCAGGCCGGCCGGGCGCTGGATGATATCGGCGCGCACGTTCTCGGCAAAAATCTTGACGACGGCTGGATCAACTTTCATGGCACGAGATGGTACACCTGTGCTGCGTTTGTGCGGCTGCAAACGCGCAGTGCCTACCGCACGTTGCGCAATATGCTCAGTGCCAGGGCTTCCGCCACCTTGATGCCATCCACCGCGGCGGACAGGATGCCGCCCGCATAACTTGCGCCTTCACCGGCCGGGTACAGGCCGACGACGTTGGTGCTTTGCAGGTTGTCGCCGCGCGGAATCTTGAGCGGTGACGAGGTGCGGGTCTCGACCCCGGTGAGCACAGCGTCCGCCATGTCAAAGCCCTTGATCTTCTTGCCGAAGACCGGCAGCGCTTCGCGGATCGCGTCTATGGCGTAGCCCGGCAGGCTGGGTGCCAGGTCGCCGAGCTTGACGCCGGGCTTGTAGGACGGCTGCACGGCGCCCAAGGCGGTGGAGGGTGTTGCAGCAATGAAATCCCCCACCAGTTGGCCCGGAGCCTCGTAGCTGCTGCCGCCCAGCGCATAGGCCCGCGACTCCAGCGTGCGCTGCAGCGCAATGCCTGCCAGTGGATGTGTGGCGGCTGCGCTGCCAGCCGGGTGGGTTGCGGCCAGCGTGGCGGCCTCCTGCGCATAGCGCGCGCCGTCCACCGGGCCAAAGGCCTGCACGAAGCTGGCCTCGTCGCGGGGGAAGTCGGCAGGCTCAATGCCGACCACGATGCCGGCATTGGCGTTGCGCTCGTTGCGCGAATACTGGCTCATGCCATTGGTCACCACCCGGCCCGGCTCCGACGTGGCGGCCACCACCGTGCCGCCGGGGCACATGCAAAAGCTGTACACGGAGCGCCCGTTCGCCGCGTGGTGCACCAGCTTGTAGTCGGCCGCGCCCAGCATGGGGTGGCCGGCGTGGCGGCCCCAGCGCGCCTTGTCAATGACGCCTTGCGGGTGCTCGATGCGAAAGCCCACCGAGAACGGCTTGGCCTGCATGGCCACGCCGCGCTGGTACAGCATGGCAAAGGTGTCGCGGGCGCTGTGGCCCAGCGCCATCACCACGTGGCTGGCGCTCAGCTCGCTGACGCTGCCGTCATGGGCATTTTGTACCGCTAGCCCTCGTAAAAATTGAATGCCATGCTCATGTTTCAATAGCACATTGACGACGCGCTGCTCAAAGCGCACCTCGCCGCCCAGTTGGATGATCTGTTCGCGGATGCTCTCCACCACCTTGACCAGCTTGAAGGTGCCGATGTGCGGATGCGCCTCGTACAAGATTTCGGGCGGGGCACCGGCGGCGACAAATTCATCCATCACCTTGCGGCCCAGAAAGCGCGGGTCCTTGATCTGGCTGTAGAGCTTGCCGTCGGAAAACGTGCCAGCTCCGCCCTCGCCAAACTGCACATTGCTTTCGGGCTTGAGCGTGTTCTTGCGCCACAGGCCCCAGGTGTCCTGGGTGCGCTGGCGTACCGTGGTGCCGCGCTCCAGCACGATGGGTTTGAAGCCCATTTGCGCCAGTACCAGCGCGGCAAACATGCCGCAGGGCCCAAAGCCCACAACGACCGGGCGGTCGGTGAGGGTGTCGGGCGCGCGGCCCACCGGGTGGTAGGCCATGTCGGGTGTGGGGCCGATGTGCGGGTGTTTTTCAAACCGCTGCAGCAGCGCGGCTTCCTGGTCCGGTTGGGGCAAGGCCAGGTCCACGATGTAGACCACCAGCAACTCGGCCTTGCGGGCGTCGAAGCTGCGTTTGAAAACCTGCAGCGTGGCGATGTCGGCGGGGGCTATGCCCAGCGCCTGGGCGGCCAAGGTCTTCAGCGCGGCAATCGGGTGGGGTGCGGGCGCGCGGTCGGCGTCGGTCTCGGTGGGCGCGTCAGAGGCGCGGCGCGCCTCCACGGGAACGGCGGAGAGCGGGAGTTTGAGTTCGGTGATGCGGATCATGGGTAGGCGGGCTCGTGGCTATCAAGCAGGGGGCAATGATACGTTGCGCTGTACCCACTGGGTGCTTGCCTTGTGGCGGGGTGACGCCTAGGATGATCCCATGGGCAAGTGGCCCCATGTCTTTGCAGGCAAAGGAGTGATCATGTTGCGATCCATCATGGCGGTGGGGTTGGCGGGCCTCCTGCTGGGCGGCTGCGCGTCTGTGCGGGTTGCGGAGAGCGAAGTTCAGACATTTTCTTCGCTGAACGCGATGCCAGCGCACCCGACATTCCGCTTTGAGCGTCTGCCGTCGCAGCAAGCCCAGGATAGTCGCCAGGTGGAGGTGGAGCGCATGGCCGAAGCGGCCCTGGTCCGGGCCGGCCTGAACCGGGATGATGCGCAGGCCCACTACGGCGTGCAGCTGGGGGTTCGGGTGGTGCGGGACGACCGGGTGGACTGGAATGACGTCTGGTGGTACGGCTCGGGGATGCGGGGCTGGCGTTTGGGGCACACGGGCCACTGGCCCGCGCTCTGGATGCAGGCCACGCCGTGGTACCAGCGCGAGGTCAGCTTGGCGCTGCGTGACACCACCACGGGCCAAGTCGTCTACGAAACGCGCGCGGTCGAAGAGAGCACCTGGAGCGATACCGCGAACCTGCTGCCGGCGATGTTTAGCGCCGCTTTGGCAGAATTTCCGGCCGCCACGCAGGGAGTGCGCCCGCGCAAAGTGGCGTTGCCGTTGCCCTGACGCGGGCCGGTTGCCACTCAGGCCGGCAGGAAGCCTTCAATCGACAAATAGCGCTCGCCGGTGTCGTAGTTGAATCCCAGCACGGTGGCGCCGGCCGGCAGGTCCGGCAGCTTCTGCGCAATGGCGGCCAGTGTGGCGCCGCTGGAGATGCCCACCAGAATGCCTTCTTCGGCAGCGCAGCGGCGGGCGTATTCGCGGGCCGGTTCGGCATCCACCTGGATCACGCCGTCGAGCAGCTCGGTCTTCAGATTGGTCGGGATGAAGCCGGCGCCAATGCCCTGGATGGGGTGGGGCGCGGGCGCACCGCCCGAGATCACGGGCGAGGCCGTGGGCTCCACCGCATAGACCTTGAGCTGGGGCCAATGGCTCTTGAGCACCTGGGCGCAGCCGCTGATGTGCCCGCCGGTGCCCACACCGGTGATGAGTGCATCGATGCCCTTGGGGAAATCGGCCAGGATTTCCTGTGCCGTGGTGTGTACGTGGATGTCAATGTTGGCGGGGTTTTCAAACTGCTGCGGAATCCATGAGCCGGGAATGCCCTGTGACAGTTCCTGGGCGCGGGCGATGGCGCCCTTCATGCCCTTTTCGCGCGGGGTCAGGTCGAAGCTGGCGCCGTAGGCCAGCATCAGGCGGCGGCGCTCGACCGACATGCTGTCGGGCATGACCAAAATCAATTTGTATCCCTTGACGGCGGCCACCATGGCCAGGCCGACGCCGGTGTTGCCCGAGGTGGGCTCGATGATGGTGGCGCCGGGCTGCAGCGCGCCACTCTTTTCTGCAGCTTCCACCATGGCCAGCGCAATGCGGTCCTTGATGGAGCCGCCGGGGTTGCTGCGTTCGGACTTGATCCAGACGTGGTGCGTGCTGCCAAACAGGCGGTTGATGCGCACGTGCGGGGTGTTGCCAATGGTCTGCAGGATGCTGTCGGCTTTCATGGTGGACTCCGGTAGGTGGTTACTCGAAATGGGAGACGCAAAACGCACATTGTGAACGAGATGATCTGCCGGTGCGGATATATGCATACAACCAGCGGCGATAATGGCCGCGTGAAGCCTGCCAGACCATCGCTGGTGCAATCTGGGAAACCAGGCACTGGAGGAACGTCCGGACTGCATAGGGCAGCGTAGCAGCTAACGGCTGTCCACTGACAAGTTGAACACGCAAGTGCCAGACCCTAAGGTGAGGATTAGAGCAACAGAGACGAGCCGATTCAGTTCGGGTGAAACGGGCAATCTCTACGCGCAGCAATACCAAGTAGGCCAACGTTGACGGGGCCCCCGGAGTTGGCGGGTAGGTAGCATCGAGCCGCTGGGTGACCAGCGGCCCAGAGTAATGGTGGTCACGCGAGGGGAAACTTTCGTGCACAGAATCCGGCTTATCGGTGGGCTTCACACTTTTTTTGATGTATGGTTGCACCATGTTCCCTGTGCAATGAGGAGGCACCATGCGACCCATACTGGACTTGTTGAAGAAACGTGGCTCGACCAACTGGAGCCTGAGCCCCCAGGACAGCGTGTTTGACGCCTTGCAGACCCTGGCCAACCACAATGTGGGCGCGTTGATGGTGTTGGACAATGGCAAGCTGGTGGGTGTGTTCTCGGAGCGCGATTACACCCGCAAGATTGCACTGGCGGGAAAATCCTCACGTGACACCAAGGTACAGGACATCATGACGGGCAACGTCATCTCCGTCTCACCCCAGGTCCGCACGCGCGATTGCCTGGCACTGATGGGCCAGAAGAGCATTCGTCACTTGCCGGTGGTGGACGGCGAGAAGGTACTGGGCATGATCTCGATCCGCGACATCATGAACGACATCATTGCCGACCACGAGCTGACCATCAGCCAGCTCGAACACTACATTTCCAGTTGATCAGAACTTCTCGTGGGGCGCGAGGTAGCGCCACTGCCCCACGGGCAAATCGCTGAGCGCCACCCGCCCCAGGCGGATGCGGCGCATGTCCAGAATCTCCAGCTTGGCCCGTTCGCACAGGTAGGCAATCAGGCCGCGGTGCGCACCCTTGATGGCAAAGCGCAGCTTACTGCGTTCCGGCGTGCTGCTGTTGATGCTGACCTTGGCCTGGGGCAGGCTCTCGTCGGCGTCCAGCGTGCGGTTGAGCAGGTGCAGGGCCTGCGCCGACACCTCGCCGGCCACATCCACAATCACCTCGTGTTCCATGGACCCCATCTCCTCGCTGAGCTTGCGCGCAATGCGCCAGTCCTGCGTGAAGACGATCAGGCCGCTGGCCGCGTTTTCCAGCGGCACGGCGGCCGTCAGCGCCTTGAAGTGGCGGGCCAGGTGGCGGATGCCCGACGGGTCCCGGGCCATATGGTTGGCCGCCACCAGCAGCGTGCGCGCATCGTCAAAGTGGGCACGGCGCTCGGCGCGGTTGAGCTTGGCCAGCGACTCCTCGGTGCCGTCCACCCAGTCGGCCGGTTTGTGCAGCAGCAGCGTGATGCTGGCCAGTTCCAGCAGGCTGGCGTTGGGGTCGATGGTGATGGTCTGGTTCAGCACGCGGGCCTGCGGCTCCTCGACCACCTTGCCGTCGACCCGCACCCAGCCGCCTTCGATGTACTGCTCGGCCTCGCTGCGCGAACACGGCACCAGGGCCGCCACGCGTTTGGCCAGGCGGTCGCCCGTCTCTGCTGGCTGCGGCGCTTGCGGTTCAACAGTCTGTTGCGCAGCGGATGGCTTGGTGCGCAGCGCCGTAACGGGGCGCTGGCGCGGCTTGGCGTTGGGGCGTTTGGCAGGGGCCGGCGTGGTGGCTGCAACGGGCCGCACCGCTGGCTGCGCCACAGGCACGGCCTTAGGGGGCTTGGGAGCCAGGCGCAAGGTGCCGGGATTCGACGTCGTGGGTTTGGTCATGGCGCTGGTGCCTTGGTGTGTTGGTCCGGGAGGTGGCCCAGGTGTTCCAGATGGGCCAGTAGCGAGCGCTTGGCCACCGGCCAGACGCGTGGCGCCACATCGTCATAGGCCAGCGGCAGCCAGTCGTCCACCGTGCCCTGCGGGTGGGCCTTTATGACGGCGGCTATCTTGGCCTCGCGCTTGAGCCGGTGGGCTTTCAGGTGGGTGATGGCGCCACAGGCCGCAGCCTGTGAGCCGCCCAGCACATGGCCGTGGGCTGGCAGGATGAACTGCACGTCGTGCGCGTGGCATGCGGCCAGCAGTGTGTCCAGCGACTGCAGGTAGTCGCCCATATGGCCGTCGGGCGGGTCGATGACCGTGGTGCTGCCGTTGAGGATGTGGTCGCCCGAAAACAGCAGGCCGTCTTCGACCAGCAGCAGGCACACATGGTTGGCCGCGTGGCCCGGTGTGTGGATCACCTGCAGCGTATGGTTTGAAGCCAAACTGGCGTCTGGCCCTCGTGGGATCAGCGTGAGGCGCTCATTATTTTGTAGCAATCGATCTGGGGTGAATTCACTCGCCGCACGCGCGGTCGGTGCCGAGGGCAGGCCCAGGATGGAAGGGAGGCCGTCGCACATCGCCTTCAGCGGCGCCGCACCGGGCGAGTGGTCCGGGTGTGAATGGGTGCAGACGATCATCCGGATGTTGCCGCCGCTGCCGTCCGGGTGCAGGGCGGCGCGCCACAGGCGCTGGATGTGGTCGACGTCGGCCGGGCCGGGGTCGATGGCGATGTAGCCGGTGCCGGCGTCACCCACCAGGTAGCTGTTGGTGCCCGGGCCTGTCATGAAGCCGGGGTTGGGTGCGGTCAGGCGCATCACATTGCGCAGCAGGCGCACCGGCTGCGTGGATTGCCAGTCCAGCGGGTGCTGGGGCTCGTGGCCGGTGGGGCAGACCAGGGCCAGCTCGCCAAACGCCATGTCGTGCTGCAGCACGTGGGTGGCAATGCCGCCGAGCAGGCCGGTGCGTTGGGCCGGCGAGGGCAGGGTCTGGGCGTCGGCGTCGAGAGGGTGGAAGTGCAGTCGTTGATTGGGTCGTACCATGCGGGCATTTTGCAACACGGGTCAAAGTCGCGCCACCATGGGCTGATAATCCACGCCATGCGCATTCCGTTCACCAAAATGCAAGGGGCCGGCAACGACTTTGTCGTGCTCGACGAGACCCGTGGCCGCCTGGGCCTGACCGCGGCCCACTACCGTTTCCTGGGCGACCGCCACTTCGGCGTGGGCGCCGACCAGATCCTGACCGTGCGGCCCTCGCCCGGACCGGGCATTGACTTCGAATATGTGATCCACAACGCCGACGGCGCCGAGGTCGAGCAGTGCGGCAACGGCGCGCGCTGCTTTGCCCGCTTTGTGCACGACCGGGGGCTGACGGACAAGGACGTGATCCGCGTGCAGACCCAAAAGGGGGTCATCGAGCCCCGCCTGACTGCGGATGGTCGTGTAACCGTCAATATGGGCGCACCGGTGTTCGATCTGGCGCAGATCCCGTTTGATGCCGCCGGATTGGCCTTTCAACCCCAAGGCAGTTGGGGAAATTGGCCGCTAGCCCACGTGGAGTCTACGCAGGTAGCTCCTGTTTTTGTAGCACCTCTGTTGATAGCCCCGGTTTCCATGGGTAACCCCCATGCCGTGCTGCTGGTGGACAACGTGGACACCGCACCGGTGGCCACGCTGGGCCCGGCCGTGCAGGCCAGCCCGCGGTTTCCCCAGGGCGTCAATGTCGGCTTCCTGCAGGTGGTAGGCCGCGGCCATATCCGCCTGCGCGTGTTCGAGCGCGGCGTGGGCGAGACGCTGGCCTGCGGTACCGGCGCCTGCGCAGCCGTGGTCGCGGGCATTCGCCTGGGCCTGCTGGACGCCGACGTGCAGGTGCAAACGCGTGGTGGGTTGCTCGGCATCGCCTGGGCCGGCGATACTGCGCCGGTGCTGATGACAGGCCCTGCCACCACCGTTTTCCAGGCTGAAATCGAGATCCCAGACAACCTATGAACAACGACGCCATGAACAACCCCATCACCGAAGACGACATTGCGCACTACCTGAGCAATACCCCAGATTTCTTCGTGCGCCACGCCGAGCTGCTGGCCGCCGTGCAATTCGCCAGCCCGCATGGCAACCGTGCGGTGGGTCTGCAGGAGCGCCAGGCCGAGATGCTGCGCGAGAAGATCAAGGCGCTGGAGCAGCGCATCATGGAGATGATCCGCAACGGCAGCGAAAACGTCATGCTGTCGGACAAGATCCTGCGCTGGGCACGCAGCCTGCTGATGACCACGGACCTGCACGCGCTGCCGTCCGCCATCGAGCAGGACATCCAGAACCAGTTTTCCGTGCCGCAGGTGGGCATGCGCCTGTGGGGCATGGCGCCCGAATACGCAGGCCTCACCGTTGCACAGGAGGTCAGCGAAGATGCCAAGGTGTTTGCGTCATCGTTGATGGAGCCGTTTTGCGGCCTGAACACCGGCTTTGAGGCCGTGGGCTGGCTGGAGGACCCCGCCACCGTCACCTCACTGGCGCTGATCCCCTTGCGCGGCGGCGCGCCCGGCAGCATGAGCCCGGCCTTTGGCATGCTGGTGCTGGCCTCGCCCGACGCCCACCGCTTCCACAGCGGCATGGGAACCGACTTTCTGGCCCGCCTGGGCGACCTGGTCAGCGCGGCGCTGTCGCGGCTGAAGTAAGACGTGGCCTCTGGCGCGGAACCGGGAGTAGCTGGGACGCCAGAGGGTTCTGCTCCGTGTCCCCCGCCCGCTACGCGGGCTCCTCCTTGACCTGCGCAGAA
>ERZ724516.265-NODE-265-length-33580-cov-5.532528_pt1 | contig 33580 bp, 29 predicted proteins | sample MGYA00376049_ERZ724516 | MGnify/ENA primary metagenome ERZ724516 (study PRJEB28724, sample SAMN07190886) | activated sludge metagenome | isolation source: activated sludge of sewage treatment plant in Hong Hong | place: USA: Christiansburg, Virginia | collected... | reverse complement strand
GGGCCGCTGTTGTTTATTTTTTTGTCGTGGAGTTTATATAAACAAATCACTCATTTTGAATTTCAGAAGTTAGTTGTTTTATCTTATTTTCATTAACGATAATTTCCTCTCTTACTGTTAGTTCATATTCTTCACAAGACATATCCCTTTCTAGTTTATAAACTTCATACCGTTCATCTAGTAATTTATTAAAGTCATTTAATATACCTTTTGTTGTACATATTTTATCTATTATCATTTCTTCCAATTCCTCAACATACAGCTTACCTTGCTCACGAACATAAATCTGAACCATAATATCTGCGTTTTGTTTTTTCAGATCATTGATTATTTTATGATTCTCTTGAGTGTCTTCAGCTATCATTTCCCTGGCCTTTTTTATCATTTCATCTCTTCCAGTACACCAATCACGCATAGTGTTTCTTTTATTTTCTTCTATGGAAATTTTATAATCTTCTAATAATTTTTGACATTTCTGTTGATCTTCTGTTATTAGTTGATTATAATATTCAATATGTAATTCACATAATTTAATGTGATATTTGCGCAGGAAAAGTATTGTCTTTTGATAACCAGTGTTATTCCAAAGCTTTACTGCACTTAGAAATAATAAAACAGTAAGTGATACGAGTATCAATCTTTGAATATTGTTTCCAAATACAACTCCGTATCCTAGTGCTATGGCAATAATGCCAATACACACTATGCCTATACCAACTAAAAATACGATAATGTTTCTTTTTCTTATCATTGCTTTATAAAGCATTTCACTTTTTTTCACTTTTTTTAAATTTTTCTTTGTTTCTAATGTTATGCTTACTCTTCAGGATTTTCAGCGTACTCCGTTTATTATTTTTTTTAGAAAGAAATGCTTTCTAGACTGTTAAAGAACATGACTCCAAATATTTGGATTAATACATATAAAACTATTTATTACAGTAAGTCAATAGATTTGAAAGAAAATGATTAAATCAGATTATAATTAATTAAAGCTTATATTTTGCTGTTACAAAGCACCCAGTGAAATTAAGGTTGATTTTGTTGCCTACTTTTGTACATTCACTGCCATATGTTACGCGGGCGTGATGTAGTTGGTGTAGCATGGCAGACTTCAGCTCTGCCCGTACGGGTTCAAGTCCCGTCGCCCGCTAGTTTATACTATTACTGATCATAAAATAATCAGAATAGTGTTTTATTATTATACTATTCTATGAATTTTATAGTCTGATTATTGATCCTTGCATGAGGATTCTCAAGTATGTACTTTAGTGATATACTTGTAAAGTTTTGAAGAATTCAATGGGCTGAAAATAATATGGGAGGGACGAGAGCCTTCTATGTCTTACTTGGATTTATTGTAGTTATTGTTGGTTTACTCATCATGTTTGGAGTAGTAGAGCTGACTGGAGACCCAGCATGAATACAATATAATTAAAAATAATAATCTGAATTAGTGATTTATGTATTGAAATTATAAAGGATATTATTACTCTATGTCTCACACTAAATAAATAACACTAAGAAAGTAAATACTAATTTTGGGTAGATGGCGGAGTGGTCAATCGCAACAGACTGTAAATCTGTCGACGCAAGTCTACGTAGGTTCAAATCCTACTCTGCCCAAGTTTATTAAATCAGACCATAAAATTATATTGATTATTGAGGGCACTTAGCTCATTTGGTAGAGCACCTCGTTTGCACCGAGGGGGTGAGGAGTTCGAATCTCCTAGTGTCCACCATTAAATACCTTTAACTTACTATCTATTAAATCAGATTATGAAAAAATTATTAGTTATAGCATCATTGCTTGTGCCAACTCTCGTTTTGTTTGGATGCAATACCAAAACAACTACTAAAATTACTACTGATAACGCAATACAAACAGGTATTGAAAATAGTGGAACTGCTACAGAAACTACTACTATTAATACTACGACAACTGAAACTTGAGTTATGGCTCCACAAGGAACATACACAATGGATGAAGTTGCTGCAAATAATACTCCAGCCTTATGTTGGACGACGATAGATGGTATAGTATACGATCTTACTGCATGGATAAACAAACATCCTGGTTGAGATAAAAATATTCTTCAATTGTGTGGTCTCGACGGAACAATGATGTTTTCAAGAAAACATGGTAATGATATGAAACCTCAAGAAATATTGAAAGGATTTGAAATCGGTACTCTAAGTAAATAAACCTCTTCAAATTATCATTAAAAATATAAAATTATCAGACTTTAGTGACTGGTAATTTTTTTATATCTTGAATTTAAACTCTAATTGTTTATAAACCAATTGTATTAGGAAAGCCTAATCATGTGTTTATTAGTAGTATAAAGTATAAAGTATTTGGAAAATTTCACGGGAAATGCTGAAAGCCGTATCATTAAATTGAGTAAGCAGTATAAAATATACAATATGTATAAATTTAGATATATTATCATTATTTTATTATTCTCTTTTTGTATCTTTTCGTTTGTAGATTGTAAACGCAATTCAAATAAAAAAGATGAAATTGCTAGGGTTCAATTTATGTTAGACTCAGATCACAACAGAATATTTCTTGATTCAATTATCAGTAGTGATGTTCATAAAATGGCAAAAAAAACCAATAAAAGAACAGATTTACCTCAGATAACAATTTACTAAGAAATAATAATCTGATTTGATCTATTTTAATTATTGCTTTGTATTCAACTACAAATAAACGCTAAAGCTCTCCTTTTTTAAGGAGAGCTTTTAATATAACATAAATTTGCCTTGCAATTGGACTCCAAATTGCTACACTCCTCACAGTATTTGATTATAAATACCAGAGAATGTTGGGTTCCATTACTTGGAATAAACATTACTACAAGCGTGTAGTATGGCCCACATGAGGTAGAAAGTAATCAATAATAAGTTGTTTAAAGTCAGATTATTTCATATAATAAATCTTACTATTCACTCTCATTATTGTAAACTCTTTAACTATCTCAGCAATAAGATGGTTTTATTTTTTGTTTAAAAAAACGAATGGCAATCTCCAGAACTAAAAAAGAACAACTAGTAGGACTCTATGGAGAAATTCTTGATACTGCAATCAATGCAGTGGTGATATCTCAAGTAGGTCTGCCTGTTAATGAAGTAAATAAATTAAGAAAGTCCCTCAAAAAAACTGGAGGACAACTTATGATAGTTAAAAAAAGATTATTATTAAAATCTTTGGAAGGTGCTAAAAGTGTTGAAGCTGTAACACATAGTCAATTGCCTGGATCTTTGATGTTGTTGTTGTGTAAGGACGAAAGCTCTCCACTATCACCGCTCAAAGTAATAGCTGATTACACAAAGCTTATAAAGAAAGAAGGACTTCCCTACCAAGTACAATATGTAGGTGGATGGATGGAAAAGGTTTGGAAAGAAGGAAGTTATGTATCAGAAATCGCAAATCTTCCAAGTAAAGAAGAATTGATTAGTAAGTTCTTATACCTTTTGAAACATCCAGTATCTTCATTTGCAAGAGTTATTAGCGAAGTTGCTAAAAACAAAGCATAACAAAAATCGAATAAATTGTAAACATATTATTTATTATTTTATTATTCATATACCTAATGTCTAACGTAACTAAAATCTTAGATCTTGTAAAAGATTTGTCAGTAGTAGAATTAAACGAACTTGTAAAAGCTGTAGAAGAAGAATTTGGAGTAACTGCTGCTGCAGGTGTTATGGTTGCTGGTCCAGCTGCTGGAGGCGACGATGGTGCTGCTAAAGATAGTGTTACTATCGAGTTAGTAGAAGTAGGGCAAGCTAAAATTGCTGTAATCAAGGTAGTTAAAGAAATCCTTGGATGCGATCTTAAAGCTGCTAAAGATGATTTTGTTGAAAAAGCACCAGTTATCTTGAAAGAAAATGTTAAACTTGAAGAAGCTGAAGCAATGAAAGCTAAACTCGAAGAAGCTGGAGCTAAAGTTAACTTTAAGTAATACGTTTTATTTATTAGGGCTTTAATAGATTATGTCTAAACAACTACAAGAATTGTTATTGCAAAATAAAGCACTACTTGGTAGCATCAAAAAGCATGCTCATCCTAAAACAAGTCGTTTTTGGGCATGAGAAGAAAATAATATGATTATTCTCGATGCTGAAAAAGTTGCTGAACAGATAGAAAGTGCGAAAACTTTGATAGCTGAATACCGTAAAGAGAACAAAACAATCTTATTGGTTTGCGAAAAATTTATAGTATTGGATGATGTTGAGGAAATTGTAAAACAAACTGGTATCAATTATTTTTACACTGGAACTCCAAGTGGAATTTTGACAAACTTTGATACATTGCACAATACAATAAAATCAATGAATAAACTCGAACAATTTGTTGCTTCTGAAGATTTTGCTACATTGACTAAAAAAGAGCAACTTATGAAGAAGAGAAATCTTACTAAAATTCAGAAAATATACAAAGGAGTTAAAGAATTGAGAAAAAAACCTGATCTTGTTATTTTAGTTGAAGGTAAGATGCTCGCTAAATTTGTGGATGAAGTTGAAAAAACAAAAGCGAAAAGTATTGTTATTGCTAATGCAGATTTTGATAGATATTTTGATGATCAAAACTTAATTATTACAAATACAAAAAGCAAACAAGCTCTTTCATTTGTTATGAAATATATTTTTGGTCTTGCCTAATTGACTGGATTTGTTTAATTTTTTATTAAATTATTTACAAATTTCATGGATAAGCAAGTTAATATTAACGATGTAGCTGAAGAAATATATGTTCCAAGTTCTCTAGAGAGGAAAAGAAGCGTACTTATGTACTTTTTGATTGGGATTATTATTAGCGTAGGTAGATCTGGACTAACAGAATTTGAACAATATCATATTAGACAAGCGTTATGATTTTGGTTGGTGATCATTCTACGAGTTTTAGCTGTAAGTATATTAATTATCATTCCCAAGGTACGAATAATATTTTTACCATTAAGTTTGGTTTTGTTGGTCTATCTTGTTGTATTTATTCGTCAATGCTTAGCTTGAAACTGGATGCAAAAAGAGAGTTTAGATAAAAAAATGTTTTATGGACTATGAAGTTGGATTCTAAACTTATTTGAGAGTTAATAATACTAATTCCAATTACTTATCATCTAAATATTCTCAATCCTATGAAAAATCTAAAAACAATTGTTATTATATTATTAGCGGTAATGCTTATATGATCAATGCTCTTACCACTCTTTATGTACTTATAATAATCAGAATATTTTATAATCTTATTTTCATATTATGAATATATCAGTAGAACTCGTAAAACAATTGAGAGATATCACTATGGCATCTTTGAAAGATTGTAAAGAATCTCTAGTAGAAGCTGAAGGAGATCTCAATAAAGCGCAAGAAATTCTTAAAAAGAAGGGAATTGCGTCAGCGGGTAAAAAATGAGATAGAGAAACTAAAGAAGGGAAAATCGGTTATCTTATCAAAGATAAAAAAATTGCTGTAGTAAAATTGGGTTGCGAAACTGATTTCGTTGCAAAAAATGATCTTTTCACTAATCTTGTTCAAAGCGTACTCGATATTGCTATCAATCATGAAGTATCATCTTTTGATGAACTTGATGATTCTGTAAAAACTCAAATTAACGAAACCATTGCTGAGATTATTGCCAAACTTGGTGAAAATATGAAAGTTCTTGAACTTTTTGTGAAAACCATACCAAGTGAAGATGTATTTGTATATACTCACGCTGGTAGTAAATTAATCTCTGTGATCTATTATAACTCAATCGCTTGAGACGTTTCTGAAGAAATTAAAAAAGTAGCACTACAAGTTGCTGCTATGGATCCAAAACATCTTACAATTGACCATATACCTGCTGAACATATTAGTCTTATGACTAAAGAATTTGAAGAAGAAGTAAAAGCTAGCGGTAAACCTGAAGCTGTAATGCCAAGTATCGTTGCTGGAAAACTCAATAAAAAATATTCTGAAATTGTGCTTCATGAACAAGGATATATGGGTGATGAAACTCAAAAAATTAAAAATATTATAGAAGGAAAAGCTACACTTATCGGTTTTGAAAGAATCGGATTTGCTAACTAATTATAAATTTATATATTCAGATACTATTATCTTATGAAATTGTACGAACTCATTATTGCTCTCAATCCAGCTTTATCTACTGAAGATTCTAAAGAATTAACGGATAAAGTGGAGGGACTTTTTCCATGAGGAATTAAACAAAAGGATGATATTGGTTACCAAACAATTCATAATGTTCATGGATTGAAAAAAGGTTCTCAAGCTTACTTCATATCTTACTTAGTAGAAGCTGATCATCTTCAATTACCAGAATTACAACAAAAAATGTCGTTGTATAAAGGTTTATTGAGAAGAGTATTCTTATCTCATGATCCAAAAGATCCATTTGTGATTTTCCAAGATATCAATGATATTTACACTGAAAAATTACTTCAGTTGGCAAGTAAGGATAAGAAAGCTAAGAAAACTAGAGATCAAAAACAACAATTATTAGATACAGCAAAAGAAACTGAAATAGAAATTGTTGAAGAAGATGAAGAAGAAGCTGGAGCAGAATAATCAAACGTTTGTTTATGCCACATAACATAAGATCGCAATTTATAATTTTTGTAAACTCATTATGAAGTTAAAAAAAACTCCTAAAATTATTGTACCATCACATGATGTTAACTGGAAAAATATTCCATTACTCCATTTTTACAATAATAGATTTTGATATATCAAACCAAGAAAATATACTGGTAACAGTGTGAAGTATCAAAAGAAAATTAGAAATGCAATTATAATCGCAAGACAAATGGGATTATTGCCTTTCAGTAAATAATTACTTTTTAAGTATAAAAATATAATATCTCGGTTTCGTATCCTATTATCTCTTAATTATTATCTACAATGGCTAGCAAACTTAGAAGAGCAAGAAAAATTAAATGGTCAAAAAGATTGAAAACTCATGGTTTTATGATTAGAATGTTGACGAAAAATTGAAGAAATGTCCTCAAAAGAAGAAGAGAGAAAGGAAGACATCAATTGACTCCTCAAAAGTCTAAATAAGTATGGTTTGGTAATCTAATTATCAAATTTTTTCCTAAAGCAAAAATCATATTTATCATCAAATCAATCTTAATATGAGCAAATTAATAAACAAACATATACCTGCTAAACCAAATTCTAGCAGACTTTTTTTGAAACCTCTACATAATAGAGACATCCAAAATTTTGAGTTTCCTGATCTTTTATTAACACAAAAAGAAGGTTTCCAAAGATTTGAACAATATTTTCTTCCTAGGCTTTTTGAAGAAATCTGCCCTGTAGAAGATATTGCAGGAGAAAGATTGGTACTAAATATTTCTGATTTAACGATCGTGAGAAATTTTGCCGGTAATGGAGACGATATCTCTGATGCAGAACTTGATAGAATCGTTGGTAATTGTAAGAAAAAAGAACTTACTTATGGTGGTGTAATCAATTGTAAAATTGAATTGATAGATAGATCTGCAGGAGAAGTATTGTATGACGGTAGAGCAAATATTGGTACTATGCCATTGATGACCAAGGCAGGTACTTACATTATCAATGGAGTTGAAAATGTTATCGTAAATCAGATTATCAGATCATATGGTATATTTTATAAATTTGATAAAAAAGATTATTCATATAGCTTTCAAATAATTCCTCAGGAAGGATCTTGGTTTAGCGTTGCTGCTGAAAAAACAGGTCAAATTACTATTAGAATTAATAAATCTAGAAAATTTCCTATTACAGCTTTACTCAGAGTATTCGGTTTTGAATCTGACGAACAGATTATGGAGCTATTCATGGGGATTTTTGAAGAAGAAGATTTTGATTATATAAACTATACGCTCAAAAAAGATAGTACGCTCAACATGCAAGACGCAGCATTGTTTATTTATAACAAACTAAGACCAGGGGAGTTGGTTGATGTCGATAATGCCATCAGATATATCAGAGAACTATTTGATTCTGAAAGAATTTTCTTGGGTTCTATTGCAAGAAGAAAGATTAATGCTAAACTAGGTTTACCAAGAACTAAAGACGCAAACCATATCAACCCAGATGATGTTGTAGAGGCAATAAAATACCTTTGTCATTTTGCTAATGGAAAAAAATGATTCTTTGCTGATGATGCAGATCATTTAAGTAACAAAAGAATTAGAACTATGGGAGAATTACTCTATGCATATCTCCAACCAACACTCAAAAGATTCCAAAAAAACACAAGAGGTAAACTTTCTATTCTTTCTTTGGAACAAAAAATACCACTTTGGGAAGAACAAGAAGATAAAAAGAAAGATGATATCGATGATATGATTAGCTGACTTGACGATGATGAAGTTGTAAATGACGAATGACTAGAAGAAGAAGAGGAAGAAGTTGTCCAAAAATCTGATGATGAGAAATTAGAATCTTTGATCGGATCAATATTGATGGATAATGTTCTGTATGATGACAAGATGCTTATCAAAAAAGGAGTAAAGATTACTTCTAGTCATATCAAACTACTCAAAAAACATGCAATTGAGTATGTAATAATCAGACCACAACTCAAATTGGTAGACGTAGTAAGTTTCAAAATGATCGATACTGCTATCAAATCATTCTTTGCAACATCTGAACTTAGTCAATTTGCTGCAAACACAAATCCTATTGCTGAAACAGAACATAAAAGAAGGATTACTGCTGGAGGACCTGGAGGTTTAAGAAAACAAACTGCTAAATTTGAAGTACGTGATGTGCATTTGTCACATTATGGTAGAATCTGTCCTGTGGAAACGCCTGAAGGACAACAGATTGGTTTAGTTATTCATCAAGCTTTATATAGTAGAGTAAACGAAGATGGTTTCTTAGAGACGCCTTCAATCAGAGTAACAAAAAATGTAACTATAGATAAAGAATCTTTGATGAATAGAATTATCGAAGAAAACGTGGTAGACGCAAAAGGTAAAATTATCGCAGCAGAAGACACGTATATTACCAAAGATAATGTAGATCTGATTATTTCTACTCTCAATAAAATTAATAAAACCTCAATTGACATCAGACCATTCATCACCGGAGATATTGAATATATTTCACCTGAAAACGATCATAATTATACTGTTGGAGAATCTACAGTAAAACTAGATGAGTATGGTAACATTATTCCTAGAAGAATACCTGCAAGAGGATTTGATCAGTTTGGACCAAAGATTGATATGTATCATGTAAATGATCTTACTCATATTGATTTTTCACCATTCCAATTGTTCTCACCAGATGCATCAAGTATTCCATTTATTGACCGTGATGATGCGGATCGTGCCTTGATGGCTGCAGCCATGCAGAAACAAGCAGTTTCACTTCTTAGACCGCAAGCTCCTTTCATCGGAACGGGAGTAGAACGCGATATCGTGAAACTTTCCACATCTGTGATTAGCGCTGAAGCTGAAGGAGAGGTTATCTATGTTGGATGAAAAAGATCAGGAGATGAACAATATGGAGGGGTTGATTATATTATTAAAGTGCATTACGATAAACTTGGCACAAAGAAAAATCTTATTAAGGAGTATGATCTCCAAAAATATAGTATGTCGAATCAAAAATCTCTTATTCATTTGAGACCATCAGTTACATTGGGACAAACTGTAAAAATGGGCGATATCTTAGCTGAAGGACAATCGGTTGTAAACTGAGAACTCGCGCTTGGTACCAACTTGAGAGTAGCATTTATGCCTTGGGGAGGATACAATTATGAAGATGCGATTATTATTTCTGACAGATTGGTGAAATATGATAATCTGACTTCTATTCATATCGAAAAATTTGAGATCGAGGTGAGTGATACTAAGTTATGACCAGAACAAACTACACCAGATATTCCAAATGTTAGCATGGCTAAACTCAAAAACCTAGATGAAAATGGTATAGTGCGTATTGGATCTATCGTGAAAGGAAGCGATATTTTAGTTGGTAAGATTTCTCCAAAATCAGAGGGTGAATTATCAGCTGAAGAGAAACTTATTCAAGCGGTATTTGGAGAAAAATCTAAAAATGTAAAAGATAGTTCGTTATATCTTCCTTCAGGATCGGAAGGAAAAGTACTCGATGTAGTAGTACTTGATAGTAAAAGATGAGATAATCTGATGGCTGGAGTAAAAAATAAAATTACTATTTTTGTGGCTACAAGTAGAAAAATTGAAGTAGGAGATAAATTGGTAGGAAGACATGGTAATAAGGGTATTATTTCAGTAATTTTACCAGAAGAAGATATGCCATACACGGCTGATGGAATGCCAGTAGACATTATTCTCAATCCACTTGGAGTAGTATCACGTATGAATATTGGTCAAGTACTTGAAAATCATATGGGTCTTATTGCTAAACTTACAGGATATAACTTTGCTATTCCATTATTTAGTGGATTTGGTGTGGAAGATGTAAGAAAATATTATACGGGAAATCTTTCTGAAACTGATGTTAATTACTTGAAAAAATCAGGCTTAGCTGACACACAAATAGATCAGATTATTTCTACTATTAAAGACGCAAAATTGCCAGATAACGGTAAATTTGATATGTTTGATGGAAGAAATGGTGATAGATTCGATCAAAAAGTATCAGTAGGTTACATGTACATCTTGAAACTTGAGCATATGGTTGAAGACAAGATTCATGCAAGATCTGTGGGACCATACTCTTTGATCACACAACAGCCATTGTCTGGAAAAGCAAGAGATGGAGGACAAAGATTTGGAGAGATGGAAGTGTGGGCACTTGAAGCATACGGAGCGGTTCATACTCTACAAGAAATGCTAACGATCAAGTCAGATGATATCGCAGGTAGAAATAAGACATACGAATCAATTATCAAAGGTAAGAAGATTCAAATGTATGGAATACCTGAATCATACTACTATCTAGCAAATATGTTCAAAGGACTTGGACAAAATATAGTCGCGCTCAATAAAGACGAAATCGCAAAAATACATAATGAGAGAAAAGAAAAGATTATCAAACTTGGACTCAAACAACTTAGTAATGTTAGTGAAGCTGTAAGTGAAGAAATTGAAGAGAATAAAACTCCAGGACTTATCAAGAAAATAGAACCAGGAGTAGATGTTGATGATATCTTGGATGATATTACAACTTCAGATGATGAGAACGAAAATGAATAATATCTGTATTATTAAAGCAGCAAAAAATCTAAAATCTAAAATCTTATTTATATTGTAGCTTAATTATTATGATGTGAAACAAAAAATCAGGTTCTGACTGTAAAAGTTTAGGATTGTTGGTATTAAGAATCGTACTCGGAGCTGTATTTATTTATCACGGTATTACTAAATTTCAGAATCCTGGAATGGCTGATTTTATTGGTTGAGCAGCAAGTTCAATGGGACTCAATTTCTTCTCTGCGGAAATTTGGTTCAATATCGTAAAGTATACAGAAGTAATCGGTGGAGCTATGCTTATTCTTGGCTTATGGACATGACTCGCTACCGTACTTTTATTAGCAGTTATGGCAGTGGCTATCAATGTAAAAGGTTGGTCAATTCAAAAATCAGAACTAGAAATGGTTTTGGCTGGTTCTTTGATCGCACTTATGCTCTCAGGAGCAGGTAAATATGCTTTGATGACTAAGAAACACATGCATATGGGATGTGGATGCAGTGGTGGAAATTGTAATTGTGGTTCTAGCTGTGCTTGTCGTAATGCTAGTTGATCTTGTAAATGTTCTGTATGAAATTGTTCATGTAAATCAGACTGTTCTTGTCATAAAACAACTGAAACTGTAGTGGTAACTCCAGTTGAGAGTAAAGAAAAACCAGAAATCATGGAAGTATAATTCGTTTCTAAAAAAATAAAATAATCTGAAAAGCCTGTATGGTAAAACATAGAGGCTTTTTTTATTTAAATCAAAAAGTATAAAATCATATTGACTTACAGTTTTGTTTTCTTATAAAAAATACGCATTTGATTCCAAATGTACATCTAGTTTCTAGGTGTGAATTACAAAATTAAGTTATCTATGAATTTTGAAGCAGGCACAAGAGTGCAAAACAACAGAAGATTACATGATCAGGATCTTAAATTCAGAGAAGATCTACAAAACCAGAACATTGTTCTAGCAGATGAGAAAGCACTCAAAAGAAATCAGAAGAAAAGTGGGTTACCTCTCTTTCCTTTAGGATTTGTAAAGGATGGACTTCAAGAGTCTATTAAGGCACATTTACGGAAAAACCCTAAAGCTCCTAAAAAGCCTGCGAGCGAGGCATTCAAAAATGTCTTCCTAGTCCCAGCAACAATGAACGGAGTAGATGGATCTATAATCCAAACAACCGGTATTGGTAAAAGGATTATAGGAAGCCTTCTGTCTTCTCTTCAAAAAACAACACCTCAGAATATTCACTTATTCTAAAACAAAACAACAAGCAATTAGTTCTCTAATTGACATTAACTAACAAGCCCACTTCTGTCTTCAGGAGTGGGTTTTCATATACTTGACTTTTTAATTAATTTATATATTTATAAAATGTACTAGTTTCTAGTATATAACTAAAAAAATGAATTATTAATGATGAAATCAAGAAGTTTAAGTAATGGTGTTCGTATCTCAGCTGGAATAGCTAAGAATCCACCCAATGTAGGTAAAAAAGATTATTTAAGAAAGGAGAAGTCAACTCCATCTTTCATAAACCGAGTATTTGCCACTAAGAATACAAAATTGACTATTGAAAAGAGAGTCTATGACTTGAATAATCAGAAGTTAATTGAAGAAGATTCTATACAAATTGATTATGTATCTGGATGTTTATTTGATAAGGTAAGAACCACGCCACAACCAGAGTTTACGAACCCTCGGAGTGGATATTTTATCAGATGCGCGAGGGACGCAGACTCCATTGTTCTGAAAGATATTTTAAATTCTTTGGATCCGCAAACACAAAAAGGAGTTATAAAAACCTATTTCTTCTAAAATTTCATCACCCAAATTCTCATTGTTGTTTCCAGCAATGAGATTTTTTTTATTTTCTCTTGCTTGATTTCCCTCTCAAAAAATCCATTATCAGTATAGTGTACTTACTATCAGGAAAAACTTACTTTTGTAAATTGTTTTTTTTCTGCTTATAATTATAATTATCCTAACTTTATATTCTTTATATTTGAAAATATGTACGTACCTACTATTATTGAAAAGACAGCAAATGGAGAAAGAGCTTGGGATATATTCTCGAGACTTGTGGAAGACAGAATTATCTATATGGGTTCAGGAGTAAATGCTGATGTAGCAAACCTCGTAATCGCTCAATTATTATTCCTCAACAAGAAAGATCCAAAAAAAGATATCATAATGTATATCAATAGCCCAGGTGGAAGCGTTACTGATGGACTCGCAATCGCTGATACTATGCAAATGATTAGTAATGATGTGGTGACGGTTTGTGTAGGTATGGCTGCAAGTATGGGAGCTCTCTTATTGACTATGGGAACTAAGGGTAAAAGATTTGCTTTACCTCATAGTGAAATCATGATTCATCAACCACTTATTTCAGGTGGAGGAATTAGTGGTCAAATGAGTGATATTGAAATTGCTGCAAAACATGGTATGAGAACAAAACAAAGAATCAACCAAATAATTTCGCATAATACAGGTAAAACACTCAAACAAGTAGAAAAAGATACAGATAGAGATAACTATCTTACAGCTGAACAAGCAGTAGAATATGGATTGATTGATAAAGTTATCGGAGCATACGATCTTTGGAAAGAAGTAGGAGCTATCAAATAAAAATTTATGACCGTTCATAGTATGAAATCAATTATCAAATCAATACTTCATTTTCTGATTATTTTTGCGAGTTTTTACCTTGCATATATTACTCGTGGATATACGGATCTTATCCCTTTTACCCAGCTTCATATTCCTGTACTCAATTTTAGAGAAACCATGACGTATGGTGTTCTTTGTGCTGGATTATTTGTTATTATCTGAATTATCTACAAACTGTATCCTATCAAGAAAATAAATTATAATTATCTGAAAACTTTCTTTGAAAGCAGTGTAATTTGGTTGGTCTGTAGTACTTTTTTAGCATATTTTGGAGCAGGTTTTATCTTCATGGGCGGTATTTCTAGATTGGTTATAGTCTTTGGGTTTGTAATTTCTATAGTATTGATTTTGATTATTGATACGTTAGTAGATATGGTTTTACCACGTCAATCTCAAAAACTTCTGATTATTAATAATACAGATAATGAAGAAATCATACTTAACTTACGTAAATTTGAATCCTTGGAGCAAGTGGTGATACCTTTTCAGGATGAGTTTTACTTTAAGGACCTTCTCAGTAAATACCAACCTCAATCCTTGTTGGTGCTCGGAGATGTTCCTCGCACTTCTCTACAATATCTTGCTGATAAAGCAAACATAGCAGGTATAGACATGTTGCATATATCGGAATGAATGTTACTTGATGATCTCATTTTTCAAATCACAAGACTTGGACCTTTGCTTGGATTACAGTATCATTCACATGTCATCACTGAGCGAGACGCAGTCACCAAAAGAATGACGGATATAATCTGATCTGTATTAGCGTTGATACTTTTGAGCCCCGTCATGCTTATTACAGCAATATGGATAAAATTACTTGACAAATGACCTATTTTCTATAAACATAAGAGAGTCGGAAGAAATGGTAAAATGTTCGACTATATCAAATTTAGATCCATGTATGTAGAATACTGTACTGGAGACTACTTTGGTACTACGCAGTCCCAAGAATACCGAGATGAACTCCAAAAAAGTGAGCTCAATGTTAGAAAAGGGGAGTTACAAAAAATTCATAATGACCCGAGAATTACCCCGATAGGAAGAATTATCAGAAAATATAGTATTGATGAATTACCTTCATTGTGGTGTATCCTCAAAGGCGACATGAGTATGATAGGACCAAGACCCCATCTTAATTTCGAGGTAGAAAGGTACCAGCCACGAATGAAAAGACTCTTATCGGTAAAGCCTGGAATGACCTGTTACTCACAGATATATGGTAGAGATAAACTTCCATTTAGTGATGAAGCAAAATTTGATATCTATTATATTCAGAACTGGAGCCTTATATTCGATCTGTATATCATGGTAGCAACCTTTAAAGTGCTATTTACAGGAAGATAAATCTGATTATTTATATTATTTACACATAAAAATGTCAACAAGAAACCCTATTACTTGACCAGTAGATGTTTTCAATAAAAAAAATCTTGATGGAGTTAGAAGTGATATGACTTTCGCAAAAAACAAACTACAAGGTTTATCTACAAAATTACATTTATGAGAGAAAATTAAAAGATTATCCTATGAAATATGGGATGCAATGAAGCTTCTCAGCAATAAAAATATTAACAAACTTTTTGAAGAAGGAGAAGCGATTTCTGAAAGATCTCAAATTCAACAAGGCGAGATTTCTGATTTAAAAAAATCATATGAAGATAAAATAAGTCATCAAAACAAAGACACTGAATAAGAGTTTTTCAAAGTTCACATAAGAGATGGTTTTATAGTTGCCATATAGTGTTTTCTTCACTTAATTAGTCTTTCAAAAGCCTCATAAATAATTAATCTTATAGCTAGAACTATAAGATTTTTTCTTGCATTTCTAAGCTCAATAAAGCTTCTTTTTAGATTATAAGATACCCCATTTGTAATGGCATATGATAGTAGTAGTATTCTCGTTTTGGAAGGATTGGAACCGGTTAGACAAAGACCTTGAATGTATATAGGATCGACTGATCTGAGAGGTTTACATCATCTTATTACTGAAGTAGTAGATAATGCTATTGACGAAGCCTTAGCAGGTTTTTGTCATCATATTACGGTAAAACTTTGCAAAGATGGGCGAGTAGAGTGTTACGATGATGGACGTGGAATCCCAACGGATATTCATCCTAAAACTGGAAAATCTACTGTAGAAACTGTATTTACAGTATTGCATGCAGGAGGTAAATTTGGTAAATCAGCTTATAAAATATCTGGATGATTGCATGGAGTAGGAGCCAGTGTGGTGAATGCACTTTCTGAACATCTTGAAGTATTCGTACATAAAGACGGAAAATTATGGTATCAAAAATATAGCAGAGGAATAGGGCAAGGAAAATTAGAAATAATCTGAGATAGCGATAAGACAGGAACTACGGTAAGATTTTTACCAGATTCTTTGATTTTTGAAACTATTGTATTCAATGCTCATACAGTATTCACAAAATATAGACAAACAGCTTATCTCACACCAGGAGTTTCATTCACAGTAATCGATGAAATTAATGACAAAAAAGAAAGATTTTACTTTGAATGAGGAATTGGTACTTGGATTTTATCTATGACAGAAGATCAAAGAACAGTGATCAAACCAGTAAGACTTGGTTCTGAAAATGATGAACTCGCAATCGATATTGTATTCAATTACATCGATAGTACCAACGCAAATATCTTAAGTTTCGTAAATAATATTAATACACCTGATGGAGGTACTCACTATCTGTGATTTAAAGATGGTTTACTCAAAGCAATCAATGATATTAGTAAAACAAAAGGAAAAATAGATAGCAAAATTGGTGAATTCCAACCTTCTGATATCTCTGATGGACTGTACGCCATTGTTACGGTAAAAGTTCCAAATCCTGAGTTTGAAGGTCAAACAAAAGGTAGACTTGGAAATAGTTACGTACGTAAAGAAGTAGAAGCTTTGACGTATGAAACCTTACTCAAATACTTTGGTGATCATGAATTGGAGTTAGATAAATTACTTGAAAAAATTCAATTATCTGCAAAAGCGAGACTTGCTGCAAAACTTGCAAGAGAAACGGTAATGAGAAAGTCTCCTCTTACTGCTGGAGTTCTTCCAGGAAAACTGACTGACTGTAATACCAAAAATAGATTAGCTGCTGAGTTATTTATTATCGAAGGAGATAGTGCAGGAGGTACAGCAAAACAAGGAAGAGACAGTTTTTATCAGGCTATTTTACCTCTCAAAGGTAAGATTCTCAATACTGAAAAAGCTCACATCCAGACCATGTTAGCAAACAACGAAATCAAATCACTCATTATGTCTATTGGTATTGGTCTCAAAGATAATATTGATATGACTAAACTCAGATATGGTAAGGTGATTATTATGACCGATGCCGATGTAGATGGATCTCATATCCGTGTGCTTATACTGACTTTCTTCTTCCGTTTCATGAGGCCTTTGATAGATGCTGGACATGTATTTATTGCAGTACCACCAATATACAAACTCTCAAATGGTAAGAAGATGGTATATATCTATGAAGCTGGAAATAAGACTCTTGATGAACTTGCAGCTGAGAATGGATTTGACGGTAAATATGAGGTACAAAGATATAAGGGACTTGGAGAGATGAATTATGATCAGCTTGGTGAAACAACTATGAATCCAAACACACGTAGTATCAAACAAGTTCAAATTGATGATGCAGAAGAAGCAGATAAACTCTTCAGAATCTTGATGGGTGAAGACACAGATTCTAGAAAACATTATATCTTGAGTCACGCTAAAAGTGTGAAAGAATTGGATGTGTAATATACATTAAATAATCTGAATAAGTGAATTATCATTTAAATATTTAATGTGCTATAATACTCAATTTATGAAAAGTATATTTCTTATATTGTGAATATCACTGTTCTCGTTTTTCTCCATGTGAGCAAGTGAAATTCCCGTATTTCAAAATCAAAATATAACAAAATATAGTATTAAAGACATTAGATTTGATATAAAAAAAGATTATATATTTGAAAAAGATTGTGTATCGCATAGTTGCAACAGCTATCAAATGTCTTGAAGTAATGATTTGAATGTACTTAAGTTTATATTATATCTTATGAAATGAGATATAAATAAAGCTGTTGATATTCGAAACATTGATCAAAATATGAATATTGATAATTATGCTCTCTTTCCATATCAACGATTACCATATTATTGAAGTTGGTATAACTCATATAGATACTCGTATGCTATACCGTATAAAAAGTGAATAATAACTTTTAAGACACTGAATGATTTAGACAATCATCATAAATTAGCATATATAACATATAATAAATGAATACTATATCAATTCTTGATGGATGACACGTTCATACATGATCTTAATCCTGATAAAGATTTTTGGTTAACAACTAAACAATTAAAGAACGTTTTTTTCTTCTCAAAAAAATGTAATGATAAACAATCATGTAATCCTTTTGAAGATTACTTTACTAATAAAATACAGAGTAAAGAAATGGATGAATGGCTAAATGCATTTAAGAAAAAGATAGATAAGTTATTTCAATAAAATCTTCTAGTGAATTCTTGAGATAATATTACTAATTAAAAAAACCTCACTAAGAGAATCTTTATGAGGTACAACTATTTTACTTGCCAACCCATAAAGAAACTCTAAGATTGGTATTCGCTTAAGCATATTTTACTGAATAATATTTCTTATATTGAATATAAGATAGGCGAAGCCCGATTAGAAGAAAGAATATAAATATGCCACTTATAGGTAAAATAAGAGTAAAGAGATTGTACTTTAAACAAGTTCCCATTGCTCCACCTATAAGTGCTCCTAAAGCGCTACTTCCTACTGTCATTTCATTCTTTTCATCTTTACTCAAGCCAAAAGGCCATAACCCATGTGTTAATAAAAATAGTAGATACAGGATACAAATTATTATTATTACCATCAATCCACCTTGTGTATTAACTCCATGAGGTATTAATGTTCCCATCCCTATTCCTAATAGAAAAGCGAAGCTTATCGACCAGATACCGAGAATGGGTCGGCGATCCGTTTCATAAGATACTCTTCCAATCGAAATACCTAATAAAAAAGCCCATATCGTCATGAATATATATCCGGTGAGTATACCCCATGAAATTCGAGAAATAGGAGGACTTTCTTCCTTTTGCAATTTTAAAGTGCTTGGGTTTGCCACCACCAGTGATTCTTTAAAATTCCAATCAGAAAGCCAAACTCCATAATTTTTCAATACTACACTATCATAAGCCCTGATTTCAATTGGTGTATTCGGATTGGTGAAAGCATAATACTTTTGTAATTGCGTTCCGGGTACGCTGGAAAGATTTAATTTTTCCTTCTTAATTCCACTTTCTACGAGAGTATGTAATTCTATACTACTATCTAACTTCATAAGATAGTAATCACCTTGTCCAGATGATGCAGTAATGAGTAGCAAGCTCATACATAAAACTAAGTTAATTTTTTTCATGTAATTCTTCATTTCTTTTGATTTTTATTATTATTAATTTATGTGTTTCAGTAAAATATGTTAATGAACAATCGAGAAAACTCGAACATTTTATTTATTATTATTTACTATTATTTGTCAATAGCTATTGACAAATTATATTATATATTTATATAAATAATGTCAAAATGTTTTGACGAATAAAAACGAATACTATGAAAAAATTAACACTGTGGATAGTTTTTACTATCTTGTTCTTTACTGTTTCTCCCTATTGTTTCTCTCAGGATACGGTAATTGGTAAAAAGCCATTTATAAGAGAAATTTCTAGCAAAATAACTCCGCCACATTATATTGTGAATCCTTATAATGGAGAAGTTGTAGAACTTACTAATGAGCAAATTATTAACCATGAAGAAGGGATTCCTTACCAAATGATTTTTAAGAATAGAGGTTGGTGGATAGAATCCTACAGATTTGACCCTTCAACAGGCATTGTAAAAGATCAAACTAGGCTTATGACTACTACTTATTGGATAGTGATATTGATATTTCCGTTCTTTGGTTTTAATTTTTTGTATAAAAAACATATACATACATATAAAACTCAAGTAATTCTGTATCTGGTTTCTCTAAGCCCAGTAGTGTTGATGAGCGTAGCACTTTTTGCTCAGTATTATTTTAATTCCTACGTTTCCTCCTTATTATGCATTCTTTTTCCAATTCTATCATTATATATATACTTTAAAAATTATTCTCCCACTTTAGTTGGAAGTATTGTCTTTTTTATTCTTATGATTGGTATGGTATTTCTTATGTCAGGCGCTTACTGTGGATTTAAGCATAATATAGTGGAAATCATAATGCCACTCTTCACCTGGGGCTTAATATGTATATTATTTAGAATTGTATATGATGCTTACAAATATTCTGAAGGCAAAAAGAATTTTTATCTCGAACATTACGATGTATTTTGATATGTAGTCTGTAGAATGTTAATTATAAAACACAAAAGGACGGTATTTTACTGTCCTTTTTTCATATCTTAAAATTCAGATTATTTAATAATAAAACAAACCCACGATGATAGCAACAATATAAATAAGGACAATAGCCACGAATTTCTTGAGAAAACTTGCTTTGATGGTCTTATGTCTAAAGGTTTTCATAGCGATATATCCGCCTATCCGACCACCGAACCCAGATAATATGAGTAAGCTCTTTTCTGAAATACGAAAGTGATTATTATTTGCTTTATATTTATCCATTCACCATACGGCAAAGGTGATACAATTGATGATAAGGAAGTAAATCCACATAGGTTCTGTAAGCGATCAATAATAAAAAAAATCTTAATCCTTATTGAATATTCTATACACAATACTGATAAGATATCAAATTTAATAATTTATTTATAAGTTGATTTTGAGATAGGTACCTACGGGATTCGAACCCGTGGTTGTAAAGCTTTGCAGGCTCCTGCATTGGACCACTCTGCCAAAGTACCACAAGCTCATATATAATTATGTCGTCTCGAGTATCAAGATTTGTTTTTGTAAATGGAAATAACTAAAATTGATTTGAAAAGTCTGTGGTTTTGACTATGATGGGCTGTAATAGCCAAAATAGCTGTACGTTAACTATGTAATAATCAGATTATATTAAACTTTTAATTTACTTACTCTATTTCAATGTCAAATATCATACCCTTAGGAGATTATGTATTGATAGAAGTCATCCAAGAAGAAATCCTCAATGATAGCGGAATATTTCTTATGGATTCTGGAAAAGATAAACCAGGTTCAGGGAAAGTATTGGCTATCGGAGGCGGGAAAGTAGCTGAAAATGGTACTGTAACTGCCATAAAAGATATTGCTGTAGGGGATATCATATTTTTTGCAAAATATAGTCCAGAAGAGATTGAAGTTGATGAAAAGAAGCTTGTTTTAGTAAGACATGCAAGTATTTTTGCTAAAAAGACTACATAATAAGCTGATAATAACATTGATTTTGTAGAGGATATAATTATTGATTTTAGTCTGTCAGATAGCAGATTTGACGGGTCTGTAGCTCAGGGGTTAGAGCGTTCGGCTCATAACCGACTGGTCGTTGGTTCAATTCCAACCAGGCCCATTTTTTTTATTGCTTTTTTGAGTGAGAATGATTATAATTAGTTAATTTAATACTAATTGTTCTGTTTATGGGTAGAAACCAACCAGCTCAAGAACCAAACTTACTTCCTGTTCAAATAGCGCAAGATCAGGTATCTCAAATCGGAAAACTCATTAACGATGAGCTTTCCAAATTAGTTCTTAATGATGAAAATTCCACATTCGATTACGTTAAAAATATTATTCAATTACATGACCATTTAATCACCCAATTACCTAATATCGATTTATGGGTAAAAAATATCAATAAGAATATTAAAATCTATTTTACGGAGATGAAAGAAGGGATAAAAGCAGCCGATAAATTATTTAACTTGGATCCTACAGAAAGTAATATTGTGATAAATCAACTTAAACATTTTATTAACAATCTTAAAGATAAACGAGCTATCTTGGAAAAAGAAATTACTCACAATCAAGAAAGTTTAGCAAAAGCAATGCTTAAAAAATATAATCCAGAAATCTATGACGGACTTATGAACAAGGAAGGTGTAATTGATCTTGATGAAACAGATGGATACATACCCTTGATGGAAAACAAAAATCTTTCCCTCTCTGATCAATTCATTGTTAAAAACGTAAATAATGGAGCAAGACGTATCAAAATATATCAAACTATTGCAAATGCACTAATAACTAGATTGAACCAAGTAAATCCCATTGATCGTAGTTTTGAAGAAGAAATAGAGACTATATATGAGAAATATCTCAATATCAATACGGTATTGGAAAATAACTCCTTGGAAAATAAATTCCCTTTAGAAGATAAAATTTTCTTTGAACGTCAGTGGCTGGAACACGATTCTATTATTGATAAGGCAGGAGAAAAGCTCTATCTGGGAAAATTAAAAAAACACTGGATGAATCACCTTAATGAAAGAAAAGATCTTGTAAGAAAACAAGAACTTATGGATATTCCACAAGATAAAAAAATAGTAGCAAAAGAACACCTATTTGCTATGAATTATGATGAATATGATCTGACTTTAGCAGAGTACGCGGAAAATATTAAGAAAAATATCACAGCAAATAAAGAGTACTATAAGGAAGAAACGGAGGATTATGTATCCCAAGGACATCCCCTCCAGTATGATGAAAAGGGTAAAATAAAAGCTCTCAATCCTACCACAAAAAATGATATTATAAAAAATTATTATTGACTTCGAGCAGCAGAATTTTTCCTCAACAATCATTAATATTTTTTATTTTCAAGGCTTCAAAATCAGAATATAGTTCTGGTTTTTTTGTAAAGTCAATATGATTCTACATTTTGATTTGTTGCTCAGAACCTTTGATTGAAAGCGGTATAAGAAAAGTTATATACTATATATTTCAATACAAAAACTTTAATTTTTTATACAAGACCCTATGTCTTTTCCAAAAAGATTTGATAACGCTAGAGAAGCAAAAATATATAAACAGTCTGTAGACGCTGGGTATTTCAAACCAGAATATAATCAAAATAAATCCAAGGAAACCTTCGTAGTACCTATTCCGCCACCAAATGTAACTGGAGTATTGCATATAGGACATGGGCTTTTTGTGACTATACAAGATGCATTTTGTAGATATCATAGGATGAAAGGAAAACAAGTATTGTGGGTGCCTGGTACAGACCATGCAGGTATTAGCACGCAAGTACAGGTAGAAAAAAAACTCCAAAAAGAACAGGGACTGAGTAGACATGACATCGGAAGAACAGACTTTTTGGCTAAAACACGAGAATTTGCTTCAGAGCATCGTCAGATTATTTTGGATCAATTCAAACTTTTAGGAGCCAGTGTAGATTGGGACAGAGAGCAATTCACCTTATCAGAAGGGCTCAGTAGGGCAGTAAGAAAATCATTTAGAAATATGTACGACCAAGGAAAAATCTACCTCGGATATCGTATTTCTAACTGGTGTAGTAGATGCCAAACAGTGCTTAGTGATGCGGAAGTAGATATGGTTCCTAGTAAATCTACTCTCTATACTATCAGATATTTCTTGATTGGCGGTAAAAACGTGCATATCGACGTACATACTACAAGACCAGAAACAATACCAGCAGATGTGGCTTTGGCGGTACATCCTTTGGATAAAAGATATAAGCATTTGATAGGGAAAGAAGTGATGGTTCCTTTCGTAAATCGTAAGATACCAGTAATTGCAGAAGAAACAGTAGATATGGATTTTGGTACAGGAGTTCTCAAGATTACTCCTACTCATGATGCTACAGACTTTGATATCGGTACTAAACACGGACTCCCTCTTGATACTTTCGCCTTAGATAAAAATGGTAAATGGACATCAACTCTTACAGAATTTGGAGGTATGGAAGTGGAAACGTTTTTTGATACCTATATTGATAGACTCAAAGAAATTGGTAACCTTATCGATGAGACGGAATATGAAAATAGCGTTCCGCATTGTGAAAGATGTGGTCATAAGATCGAACCTATGGCGAGTGAGCAATGGTTTGTGGATGTAAATGAATATGCTGAAAAATCAATGCAAGCCATTGACGCTGGGCAAGTACAAATTCATCCTGAAAGATTTACAAATATCTTCCACAATTGGTTGGATAATATCAAACCTTGGTGTATTAGTAGACAATTACGATGGGGACACAGAATTCCTGCTTGGACAAACGAACAAGGTGATATTGTAGCTGCAGATGAAGATACAGTCTATGAAAAATTCATCGCTTGAGGAAAATCTAAATCAAATATCATATTGAGTCTGATTATTTTCAACTGTATTGCAGACAATAAACTAGAGGAAAAATTTGAGTTTCAGGATTTACTCGATGTCTTACTCAAACCAAGTTTGGTGACTAAACAAGGATTGCTGTACGAACTGTATTGTAAGATATATATGACGAAGTTTGAGAATACAGAATACGCTGAAGAAGCTAAAAAACTTCATGATTTATTGGCAAGTATCCAAGCTCATGCTATCGATGAAGAAGCTATTGATCAATTATTAGATATTCTGAAAGAGAGTTATGGAATCAAACAAGAGAGACAATTTTATATGTGGGACCGAGAAACTATCACTGGTTTCAAAAATCTCAAACAACATAGTGATGTATTGGATACTTGGTTTAGTAGTGGTTTACGACCATTTAGTATTTTAGGTTGGCCAGAAAATACGACTGATCTTCAAAAATATTTCCCTACGACTTTATTGGAAACAGGAGGAGATATTCTCTTCAATCGAGTATGTAGAATGATGATGATGAGTATTGCAAATACGGGTGAATTACCGTTCTCAAATGTTTACTTTCATGGGCTTATCCGCGATGAAAAAGGAGCGAAAATGAGCAAATCTAAGTGAAATGTAATCAACCCACTGGATATGATTACTAAATACGGTACGGATGCTCTCAGATTATCATTAGTTATCAATAATCCAGCAGGAAATGACCTCAATTTCAGCGAGACAAAAACAGATTATTGTAGTAGATTTATTACCAAATTATGGAATGCAAGTAGATACGTGCGAATCAACTCAATAGGAGAAGGCGATGCAGAAGCTGAAATCGAAAATAAAGTAAATATCGAACTCAATGTTCTCAAAGACTATATTTTTGAGCATAAAGATAAGCTGAATGATTTTGATATCTGGATTCTGAATGGACTTGATGATCTCATTACCAATACAGAAAAGAGCTTTGAAAACTATAACTTTACTTCTCAGGTAGATGATATCGTAAAATTCACATGGAATAACTTCTGTGATTGGTATATTGAAATTGGTAAGCTTCAAAAACATGAACTTACTGACAAAATTATGCTCTATGTTATTGGTACTTTGTTGAAACTTTTGCATCCAGTAGCTCCTTTTGTTACTCAGGCACTCTACGATGATATGTGATTTGGTGCTGATTTGTGTGTTTCTGAATATCCTACTATAATCTGAATAGGAAGTATGAATACACAAACTAAACTCTTTATTGAACTTATTTCTGAATTCAGAAATCTCAAAGCAGAAGCAGGAATAAAATCCAATGAAAAAATCTCTGCTCTTCTCAAGGCGAATACAAATATCGCAAATATGGTAAAACAATACGAAAGCATGTTCTGCAAGATTGTTACTTGTAATGAATTAACTATCTTGAATGTAAATCAGGAAATCCCTGAAGATTATATGGTAAAACTCGTGTTTGATATCACGATTGGAATCAAAACAGTTACTCCAGTAGATGCCAAAACACAAATCCTAAAGCTTGAAAAAGAACTCATTACAGAACAAAAATTTGTCGCTGATATGCAATCTTTATTGAACTCTGAAGGATTTATGCAATCTGCTCCAGAAAGTATTAGAACGGCTAAGCAAACTAAACTTGATGAAGTAAAACAAAAAATTCAACAGATTGAAATAGAGCTTCAAAGATTGAAATACCTCGGAACAAGTTAATTTCTCCTTTAAAATAAAATAAAAAACCTCCATCATGTAATCATGCGGAGGTTTTTTCTTTTCAGTTTTACTACCAAGTTCTGTTATTTCTCACTAACGGCAAAAGACCTCTCAGTCTTTCCCATAAAGTTCCTAACTCATCACTTTGTTTTTTTAGACGCGTTTGTTCATTTTTTAAATTTAGAACAACGGGATCTTTAGAGACATTGATATGATTCTCCTTAGCTTTTTCTTCTAAGCTATTGACACTGCAAGTTACTCTGTGCAATTTAGCATTAGTAAATTCTTCTTTCCGTATTAAGAGTACCATACATGCTGATATTTCCTTTTTGTAATTTTCTTTATCTTCCTCAGTAGAGGATTTTAATTCACACAACCTAAAGTCTAATGCAACTTTCAGTTCAGCGTTTACTGAATCTATATTGTTCAATAATTTCTCGATCAAAATTTGTAGTCCTGGCATAGTTTCTTTATTTAACTTAATTTACGTTAACTTCTTGGTTTAATAATTTTTTTAGTTTGATACAGTTCTGATATCTAATGTCATTTTTGTAATCAATTTTAATAATTTTATTATATATTCTTGCTACTTCTGGATTACGAAAAGGATTTGATGCTTTTTGTTCCAGATCTTCTTTGAGAGCATTAACCTCATTTTCTAATTCATATTGCTCTTTCATAGCATCTATATTGGTGTCAGCCAAATATCCTATAAAAAATTCTACTTCTTTTTTTTGTTCTTCTGTTGTAATGTTTTTTAACTCTAATAATTCTTTTAATCTCGACATAGTTTTGTTTTTTTTGTTTGTTATTTGAAAATACCTTTTGTTACTGCGTAGTAAAACTGTTAAAGAACATTCTCAAGAAAACTTGAGGGAGTTGATAGTTATTATTTGAAATGATTTGTCAATAGTCTTTATTGAACTCCATAGCAGTCTCGGAAACCTATCACGTCATAGTTTGCATCGATTGGTCGTATACCAAATTTAGCAAGTGGATCATCGTTGGGCTTAGCATTTGAACAGTTAGTAGGATTGGAGATTGTACTGCCTTTAAAATGTGCTACAATAGCATCATGTAAGCCAATATCTGAAGAAGAAACAGTATATACAATATTTTTATTCATTCGTGATACCGCTTTAGGTATAACTTTATACATACCATTGCTGATTGAAGGTCTCATGTAATTGAGTTGAGTTTTATCGAGAGTGTAGTACACGAATAAATTATCAGGAAGTTCAAATCTATATTCATTTTCTAAATATTTTTTATCGAAAATGTCTTTAATGATGTAGTTACTATTTATTTGGTTGATCTTGGTAAACGGGCTTGGTTTCCTAGAAAACGTTATTGTTGGTATATATTTGATATTTCCGAACTGAAGAACTTTTGGAATATTTCCAAGGTTAGCATTGCTCGAAGTGACAGGGATGTTGTTTTTGTCCACAAAAGACTGACTTACTCCTTGTGATTCGTAGTCACAACCTTTACTTACTCTTAGATAATTATCTCCAATTTTTTTGACTTGTTGTAATGCCACATCTCAATTTGCACACTTTGTGCCTTTTATAATTGATATATTGGGAATAATCTGAATAACTGTTTTGGCATCATCGCTTTGTTGTAAAATTGTAGTACTATTTGCTTGAGTTTTTTTGCTAAGACTCGGATCGCTGCACAGATCTAGAAGACAGATCTTATCAAGAGTCGCAGAAAATTCATCTGTTTCATATGTTTTTACTATAGCATATTGTATATTATACATATTGTCTTCTCTTTTTCAGATTATATAATAATTATTAATTCATGGTTTGATGTTATCATTGTTTGGATCAAGCTGAAAAGCCCAAGTATTATCTTTAAAGTTTATTGGTTCAAATAAAAATGCGCCGTCCGCAGTGGTACCTAGAATATAAAGATTCTCAATAGTCGGGCTAACTTTACCTTGAAGTAAGAGTTTTGGAGAGACCACAGTATTGGGAATATTATTGATAGATATATTAGTATAGCCACTCATCGTGAGATTGTCAGTATCTACATACGTATTTACCAATGAATCATTTTGTAAAATCATCACAGCTTTGTTGAATTGATCTACATAACCAGTAGGGTAGATAGTCAAAATATCACCTGTAATTGCTCACGTAAGTGATATTCATGTATTAACTATTGTGCCTGATTTGGTATCTCCACTAAATAATTCACCACTCGCATCACCAAATAGATAATCACCAATACTAGGAATAATACCTTTATTCGTTCCTGTATCGTATTGAGATGTTCCCAACGGCGTTCCCCATGACAGATTGAAGATACCATATGCAGCAGCCGTGATTGCTATACCAGCGCATATTCCTACAATTGTCCACAACGTAGTATTTGATTTTTTGGATTCTTTGTTTATTTGACGAATATACATATTGGGTAATTGTAAGGTTAAAAATAATCTGAATCATATGATTTGGGAGAATAGCGATAAGCAAATATTGTATTACTACTCAATTAAATTATAGTATAAGCTATTCTATTTCGGTATTCGTATTATGGCTGACCACTGATTCAAACCTCAAGACCATTATTTCAAAAAAGCAAAATGAGAGAATTTTGTTGCAAGATCAATTTATAAGCTCGAGGAGATTGACTTGAAGTATAAACTTTTAGACAAGTCAGTCAAAAAAGTATTGGATATATGATGTAGTCCAGGTAGCCGATTACAATATACTTCCAAAAAACTATGAGCAAATCTTGATTTTCTTACTATATGACTTGACATACAACCAGTTAAAGTAAATTTGAGATGAGTGGTAACAGCTGTAGTAGATGCTACCGATCGTGAAGCTTGTAAAAAATTGTTTGAAGAATATAATGTAGAAAAATTTGATTGTATTCTTTCTGATCTAGCACCAAATACCATTGGCTTCAAAGGTATAGATGCTATGAGATGTATTGCAGTACTTGAAGATACACTCTGGCTGTATGAAACTTATCTCAAAGAAGGAGGTAAATTTGCTATGAAAATATTTATGGGACCTTGATTTGATGAGTTCGTGAGTGATTGTAAAAAAACTCGATGAGCTACCAACATCAAGCTTATTAAACCCAAAGCATGTAGAGATTTGAGTAAAGAGATCTATATTGTGAAGTGGAGATAATTTCTTATTTCTTTTATTGATTCTTTTTTTGACTTTCTCCTCATCTATCATCATCCCTTACGAATCCTGAAACGCTTCATTGTACCTTGTCTAAGAATCCTGTAATAGAAGCTTCATCCTCAATAGTTTTGGAGCTTATTTTCTTAGTAAAGTCATTATTTTGGTATTCGTTAGTTGTGAGAGTTTTTGTGGCCATATCGTATATGGTATCTCTTCTGAATCCTTTATTATCAGTTTTAGTGGTTGCGATAATTCCTTTTGGTGCATTGCTGTTTTGATTGTGCCAATCATATTCTTCTTGGTCCGTTTTGAAAGTTCCTCGTTCGTGAATTTTTGTCTCATTACTATTATAAAATAATCTAAACTTTACAATAACCTCACCTGGATATTGTCTTGCACATCCTACTCAGTCAATATACTTATCACTAATAAGTGGATCTGCTATCTTTCCATCTTCTTTTTTAATAACTCCAAAATCATTATAAAATCTTTTGAAAACCTCAAAGCCTAATTTTTCTAGTGGGGTTTCGATACTTTCTTTCTTCTCAAAATTATCTTGAATATTCTCCTTTATATTTAAACCATAATCTTTCTCCTCCAATTTTTCTGATTTATTGTCATTCTTCTCTGGTGTTTTAAATTCCTGTTCATAAGTTTGTTGAGTAAGAGTAAGTAATTTCATATCAAAAAATAAGAATATAAAATATTCTGAATATGAAATTATTATAATTATTTAATCATATAACACAAGTTTATTTTAAGTTTTATATAAAATTACCTCTTATCTTACCTATTTAACTCATAGGAGATATATCATTTTATATATAATGTATAATCCGATTTGTTAAAGCAAAAAATGATAACAAGCTATACATAAATTTGCATTAATTGTGGCTGTTGAGTATCATAAGAGTATGCAAAAGGACGAACAAAATAGTTATGAATATATGCTCAATGATTCAGAGAAAAAAATAATAAATTCTCGAACACAGGGGTATGCACATGGTCTGGGTAAAGCTATCCAGATACAGTTTTTGAATGACTCACAAAATGATGCTATAGCTCGAGTAAAAGATGATGTGGGAGCTCATAAAGAATCACAAAAGTCTATTTTCATAAATTTACCGAGTTTGGCAAAAATTATTCATTCTCAAACTCAAAAGTATCCTACCCTCAATCAGCTTATTCAAATATCATTACATGAATTGTGACATCTGTATGAAAATGCTGAGCTAGAATATCGATGAAATAAAATTTCCAACTCTTTAGATTATTCACAACATTTCAAACATACACTTCCAAGTTTTGTTGCAAGATGATTCAATGCTCTTCCTGGAAATACTCTTTTGGATAAAAGAAAAAATCTCATTGCAGAGGAAAAACTATACCATACCTTCGAAAATCGAATGAGAGATGTGTATGTGAATAAACGCAGTGTAGATTACCAACAGTGAATATTTGCTCTTAGTCAAACTCTTGAGGATAATTATCGTGATTGGTGTTTTCCTGGAGACGATTGGACTAATCAAGAAGAGTTGGGAGGATTGATGCCTTTACATTTGCAGTTTGGGCAGGGTATTTTAAGACAAAAAATGACTCCTTGAAGTCCAGTAATTCTTGATCCTAAAGTACAGTCATTAATTGATTTATACAATCGTTCTAGAAGCGATATTATAGGCCACGCTACTGACACTTCTATCTCACTACCTGTGAGACTTCCTTATATCCTATTTTTATATCATAAATTTAAAGAACTCTACGAAGAAGATATTCAGAATAATACTACTAACAAGGATTCAAAAGATTCTACTCAACAGGATAAGTTACCATGAGAGCAGTGACAATGACAATGAGGAGAGGAATGAGAGCAATGAGAACAGGAAGGGGAAAATCAGTGAAAACCTGGTGAAGGAAAGCCACAAGGAACACAAGAAGGAGACCCTAGTCAATCTGCTTGAAATGATCAAAATGATAGTGAATTAGAAGATGATCCTTTTGCAAAGTGGTATGAAAAGATAAATGATATGCCTCATGTCTTGGAAGAAGAAGGATTGAAATCAGATGATATCCAAAAACTTCAAGAAGAAATAAATGAACTTATTGAGAAAAAATATGAAGAAGAGGCAAAATCTAACTCTACTAAAAAAGCTGAATCTCAACTCAGAAAAACAAAATATGCAGATCTAGAAAATTCCGATCCTCGTGAACGAGATAAGTTAGTCAAATTACTTGAAGAGTACAACGAAGATATCTTACCGAAAATAGAATCAGATTATAGTGGTGTTATTGATGTAATTCTTACTGATATTTTTGAGAATATAAAATCAAAAAGAACTAATCAAAGAATACGTAATAAATGACCAGTAGATAGTGATAGAGGAAATGGAGAACTTCATGATGGTGGAACAGTAGAGATTTATATAGATAATCTTTTGGGTAAAGATATCACAGAAACGCTTGCTCGACAAAAAGATTACCGTAAAATACTTGAACAACAACTCGTAACAGGTTTTCATTTTGTACTAGTCTGTGATGGAAGTGGAAGTATGCAAGGTATTAAAAATCATGACCAAAAGATTAATAGCCTCCTCATTATGCATGCGCTCAAGCTTCTTAGTGATAAGCTTCTGGATGCAACAGGATGACGAGATAATCAGATAGATAAAAATAAATTACCTGATATTTGGTCTCAAGGATTAATATTTGATGGAAGTTCTGAGATTCAGGAATGGAAATCAGCATCCAATGACTGGACAAGTGAAGATGTTATACATTCTTTGGAAGGGCTATCTATTGATGATGGGGGTACTAATATCGGTGGAGCACTTCAAAAAGTGTATGAAGATTTTGAATTATTGACTGAAGACTATAAGAAAAAAGTAGCCCAATGAAAAGAAAAATATATAATACTCGTGATGTCCGATGGTCAAACCTCTGATAAACAGCTTGCTGTAAATATGATTGCTCAATTACGTGCATTGGGAGTTATTACTTCTGGAATTGGTATCACAAGCGATGGGTCTCCTATGAAAGATCTTTTCGGCAAAGTTGACTCTGGTCAGGGATCTGGAATTATTTGTGAAAAACCTTCAGATCTTGGTTCTAAAATGCAAGAAGTACTTATCAATTGACTGAAACAAATTTAAATATATTTACCTTATTCTCTTCTCTAATGACTAATCACTCTCCTTCATCACTCTCTTTGGACCAACGTAAGTCCATACGTAAACACAAGCAACAAGTGGATGAACTTTGATCTACTTTACATACATCATCTCTTCAAGAGATTATTAATTCAGCAGATCTTGCTACTCTCACACAACATTCTTTCACAGATATCTATTTGGGTCAAACAAATACTGATTTTCCTATTTCTCCTGAACTTTCTCGTGAAATTACTAAGAGAAAACCACATCTTCAACTTCTTGAGAAGGGAGAAAAGAAATTGAGAAATCTTACTCCCATACCAGAAAAAGAATATACTGATCGATCCCTCATAGAAGCTGAAATACAAGAGAATGGTGAAGGAGCAATACAGAATTTAAAAAAAGCTGAATTCAATTCTCCCCATGCCAAGTCTATATTTGATTCTGTTGTGAGTCAATTGCAAAAATCTATCAAAAATCTCATTACTTTACATAATCGTAGTTCTTCTTTCCAATCTTCTATTGCTTCTCTACAACAACTTATTCTGGATATAGATCGATTTACCTATCACGATGAATTGAGTAGAATATCAAAACAGTCTTATCCACTCAAGTCAGCAAAAGAGTATCTCACTAATATTATTTCCATTCTTCAACAATCATTAGCAGAGCAAACAGAAAGCTATAAGGATACAAAACTTGCAGTATTGTATAGACAATTATGAAATATTCATAAACAACAGGCTACTAATGGATGATTAGTAGTAGAAGGTTTAGCAAGTAGAGAAAAAATCGTAGACAGTATTCTTCACAATATTTTAGACAGAAAAAATAGCGTGCTCACAGGTCCAGCGGGTACAGGGAAAACAGAACTTGCAAAGTATACGGTAAGAAAACTTCTCAATATGCTTATGAATCGTGAGCAAATTTCCAAAGAAGAATTTGAATTACTTTCACAAGATGTTCCAGCTTTATCTGGGCATCCTGATGCTACAAAAAATGAATTTTTAGGTAAAATTGTTCCTTTAACCAAACAATCACCTGATCAACTTTCACATGTTCGTGATCAAGCACAAGATAAACCCATGTTTGACTTCGCTATGAGCAAGTTAGAATTAGCTTGTAAAATGGGATTACCTATTATTATTGATGAATTCTTAAGATATCCTGAATCTGCACTTGCCTATCTCAAATTCTTCCGATCTCGTAAACCAGGAGAAAAATTAACGCTTAGTAATGGTGATCAGATAGATATTAAGTCTGTGAATTTTATTGGTACTACCAATCGATGAGAACAATATGGTCTTATTCCTGCAGATTATATAGCTCGTGAGTTTTCACCAATTCCTGTAGATTATATTGGGGGAGATGAACTCAAGCTTCTTGTTTCTGCAAAACTAATGTATAAAC
>ERZ724516.264-NODE-264-length-33674-cov-9.483863_pt1 | contig 33674 bp, 29 predicted proteins | sample MGYA00376049_ERZ724516 | MGnify/ENA primary metagenome ERZ724516 (study PRJEB28724, sample SAMN07190886) | activated sludge metagenome | isolation source: activated sludge of sewage treatment plant in Hong Hong | place: USA: Christiansburg, Virginia | collected... | reverse complement strand
GCATCACGGCCGGTATAGATGGTGCCAGACAGAAGCAACGTCTCACCTGGCTGCCAGCTTTCAATTTCGGCCTGAGTAACGGTGTCGAGATTAACGCGACGAGACTTGCTGGCATCAAACGTGATCTTCGGCCAATCCTCTAGCCTCGGCACCTCCAGATGAGCAGGACCTGAGCCGTCCAGCTCGAAATGCACATGACGGGTCGCCGCACAATTAGGGATCATGGCAACGGGCAAGGAAGCGGCATGAGTAGGATAATCACGAATCTTGATATCCACCACAGTGGTCAGACCACCAAGCCCCTGCGCACCAATACCTAAAGCATTTACCTTTTCGTAAAGCTCAACACGCAACTCTTCGATGCGATTCTGCGGGCCGCGAATCAATAGCTCATGCATATCGACCGGGTCCATCAAGGACTCCTTGGCGAGCAGTACGGCTTTCTCGGCTGTACCACCAATCCCGATACCCAGCATGCCTGGTGGGCACCAGCCAGCACCCATGGTTGGCACTGTCTTGAGGACCCAATCCACGATGGAGTCAGACGGATTAAGCATAACCATCTTGGACTTGTTTTCAGAGCCGCCGCCCTTGGCCGCCACAGTGATGTCGACCTTGTTGCCCTGAACGATGCTGTAGTGGATAACAGCAGGGGTATTGTCTTTGGTATTGGTCCGCTTACCTGCCGGATCTCGCAGGATAGAGGCGCGCAGAACATTATCCGGGCTCAAGTAAGCACGACGGACGCCTTCGTTGATAGCATCATCAAGGCTCATGCCGCCCAAATCCCAGCGCACCTCCATGCCCACTTTTACAAACACGGTGACAATTCCGGTGTCCTGACAGATTGGGCGATGCCCTTCGGCGCACATACGAGAATTGATCAGAATCTGCGCCATGGCATCCTTGGCAGCCTGATTTTCTTCGCGCTCATAGGCTGCATTAATGGCCTGAATGAAATCTATCGGATGGTAGTAAGAAATATACTGAAGGGCATCGGCAACACTCTGAATGAGGTCGTCCTGTTTAATGACGGTCATGGGGTCTCCGGGCTGTGCGCGGTTAGCGAGCGGGAATAGCTGACAGGACATTGTATGCCCCGTCATGGCAGATGCTGATTATACCCAAGCTGGGTACGGATATCCGCTGGCGCTCAGCTTCTTAAAATCGGATGCTGATTAAGCCAATCCAGAATCATCGCATTGACCTCATCTGGCGCCTCGCGATGCAGAAAGTGTCCCACATTGGCGATCTTACGAACCTGCAGCCCCTTCTCAAAATCCTGCTCGCGCATAAGGCTGTCGTAAAGACGGCTATCCATACAGCCATCCTGCTCACCGGTCAGTGCCAAGGTAGGAACACTGACACGACGTGTCAGCAAGCGCCAGGACTGCTGGGTAGACAGCGATAGAGGCTGTAACAAACAGCGGTAATACTGTGTGGCCGCATGGGTCACGCCCTCCGCACGGAAGGTGGATTTAACCTGATCGATATCCGCCTGTGTGAACTGCCACGTAGGCGACCATCGCCTCCACAGCGTCTCAATAAAGGCATAGTCATCTCGTTCAACAATCAACTCGGAGGCTTTCTGAAACTGCATCAGAAGGATGTAGGCGGACTTTACCAACTGAGCAGGCACGCCCACTACCCCTTGCAGACCGCGTCGCAGATGCGGAATAGCCAGCGTAGTCAGGGAGACAAACTTTTTTGGCTGTAGCGCAACAGCAACATAAGCGGTTAATGCCCCCCAGTCGTGGCCTATCAAATGACACTGCCTGGCCTTGAGGAGTTTCATCCAGGCAAAAACATCTGATGCCAAGTGAATGAGATGATACAGGTCGCGTGGCGAGCAAGATGACGACTCATAGCCTCGCATCATCGGTGCAACAACACGATAACCCTGCGCAGCAATGGCCTCAATTTGTGCATCAAACGAATGAAAGTCATCCGGAAATCCATGCAGCATCAACACAAGAGGTCCTTCGCCTGCGGCTCGGGCAGTGAAGCGCATTCCTTCATGCTCAAGAGAAAGGATTTCAATTGCACTCATGCCGATTCCTCGTTGTCGCTCTCTGCTCCATCTTCACTCAGGATGGATGCAAGCGAAATGGATAGCTCTGCGTCTATTGTGTCATTCACTCTCAAAAGAGCAGGCTTCAATGCAGCAACCCAATGATCATCATCATGCAAATTTTTTAAATCTGCTGCGCTGGGCAAGGGCCACGGCAAACTGCGATAGAAGTCGGAAAATTGAATTTGCTCTAGATTGCGCGCCAGCACATAGCCACCAGCATCTGTTCGGCAAATGATCCGCTCACGCTGAAGAATATCGGCAAACTGAAACCAGTTCTCCACTTCTTTTTTTCCCAGAATACTCATCGCCTCGACGTCCGACACAGCCCCTCCACCCTGCTGCTTGCGCCAAAAAAGCTGAAGAATATCCAGCATGGCCAGCACAGGATGGCGTTGCGCCATACTGGTGTGGCGATACACGGCAATGGCCCGGGTAATCTCGACGCCTAGCAAAATAATCATCCATGACAGGTAAATCCAAATCAGGAATACCGGAAAAGCGGCGAAGGCTCCATAGACCAGCGTATACGAAGAAAATTGACTCACGAATAAGCCAAACCCTTTTTTCGCTAGTTCAAACAACAGTGCGGCAAGCAGACCACCCAAGAAGCCCGCCTTAAGTGGAACTTTGCAATTGGGCACAGCGACATAAAGCAACGTGAATGCCAGCGTGGTCGACACAAAGGGGATGAGTTGCAAACCGGGCACTGCGCCACTGAACGCCGAAGCGGCTGTACTGAACAAATGGATTGAGGCCAGATAAGAAGATATGGTGAATCCCGCACCCAGTAGTAATGGACCAAGACTTAGCACGGCCCAGTAACGTAGAAAGCTCACCACTCCCTTGCGCTCGTGATGCACTTTCCATATCTGATTGAAGGCCTTCTCAATGGTCACCAGCAGCATGAGCGCCGTAACAAAGAGCATCGCAATACCGATAGTGGTCAATCCTCTCGCCTGCTGGGAAAAATCCTGCAAGCGCTCTTGAACGGCTGCACCCGTGCTGGGGATGAAGTTCTGAAAAACAAAATTCTGGATATCCCCACTCACATGCTGAAGGGATGGAATGGCAGACAGTATCGAGAACACCACTGTCATGACTGGAACTACCGCGAACAATGTGGTGTAGGTAAGCACCATGGCAGCCTGTCGGCAGTTATCCGCCAGAAAGCGGCGAATAACCAACCGGGCAAGAGGCAGTGTGTGGCGTGCAAAAGACAATGGCATGAGGATTCCAATCAGTTCAGGCTCGCCAAGTATTCCTGTCACGATGGCAACTGTCGAGTGTGACCCGCCCCTTCTTCATGGCTACAATACCGGCCAACTATCCCTTCAAGCATAACGACCATGTACACCATTTATCACAATCCTCGCTGTTCCAAGTCGAGGGAAGCCCTGTCTCTGCTGGAAGATGCCTGCGTGCCGCTCACCATCGTCCGCTATCTAGACGATCCACTTGATGCGGCTGTCATCAAAAAACTACTGAAAAAGTTAGGAATGCCTACCCGTGAGCTAATGCGCCAGAAGGAAGCTGAATACAATGCCCTTGGTTTGGCCAATCCGGCATTAAGTGAAGACGACTTGATTGATGCCATCATTCGCCACCCTCGGTTACTTGAGCGCCCAGTGGTTATTCATGGCAACAGAGCCGTGATTGCCCGCCCACCCGAACGCGTAGAGGAGCTACTGAAATGACTACCCCTTACGTTCTTGTGCTGTATTACAGCCGGCACGGCGCTACCCGGCAGATGGCTCGCCTGATTGCGCGCGGCATTGAAAAAGAAGGCCTAGACGCAAGAATTCGTACGGTCCCAGCTGTGTCGACCGTCATCGACGCCACAGCGCCAGCCATCCCTGAAGAAGGCGAGCTTTACTGCTCCGAGGAAGATCTGGCCAACTGCGTCGGTCTTGCCTTAGGCAGCCCCACCCGCTTTGGCAACATGGCCGCTCCCCTGAAATACTTTATCGATGGCACTAGCGGCTTGTGGCTGAATGGCGCCCTTATCGACAAGCCAGCCGTTGTCTTTACGTCGACCAGTTCACTGCATGGCGGGCAGGAAACAACATTGCTCAGCATGATGATGCCCTTGCTACATCACGGCATGGTGATACTGGGCATTCCTTACTCAGAGTCAGCGCTACTTAAGACCACCTCTGGCGGAACACCATACGGTGCCAGCCACTTGGCTGGCCCTGACAGTGGTAGAGCCGTTGATGAATTAGAATCTACGTTGTGCATAGCCCTTGGCCAAAGACTGGCCCGCCACGCAAAAAGAGGAACAACATGATTACTGTCCGTGCTGCAAGGGCGCGCAAGTTAACTTTGGGGTTGCTGGGCGTATTACTGACGTTAATGGTCTTGGAGACCTTTCTATTTGCTCCACCTACCATGAGGTTGGCCACCATTCTGGTCATTGTCGCCATTAAAATCATTCCGCCGGGATTATTCTTTCATCCTATTATTCGCTGGCAGCCAATGAGCGCAGTATGGCTGGGCATTCTGCTACTGCTCTACTTCTGTTGGGCTGTACTGGGCGCCATGGTTCCCGGCACGGAAGGATATGTGGCTATATTGCGCGCAATTTTGACGGCAGCGTGCTTTGTGTCAGCCATGTACTTTGCCCGCTGGCAGCGAGCCGCGACAGGCCAATAAGTTCAAAATGAAGGGCAGAGCCTCACTGCAGAAAGGCCTGCCCTTGATACGACCGTTATAAGGCAAAAAGTCTATTTTGGCTGCTGAGTAAGCCACAATTGGAATGCTTCACGTTCGTCAGGTGTTGCACGCCCCCAGACATCCTTAAGCAAGTCCAGATGCGTTTGAGCCTGAGCCTGTGCATCACTGTTCTGCGTTGATTCAAATGCTTTGGTAATAGTGTCTATCAAGGAAGCCTCGGCATACGACTTGATAGCAGTAGACTGGCCCACCGTTTCGTTCGCATTATTAATCAAACGAAACTGCGGCGCCTTTGCAAACTTGCGGGCAGCATCAAGTGAGGGCTGCTTATCCATTTCAAGTCGATACTCTGTGCCTGCCACTGCAGTGAAGCGCAATGCCGCCTGTCGTGAGCGTACCACCTCATGTTCACTCGCATTAATCTGGAACAACTGAACATAGCGCAGCGTCAAGACATGCTCGCCTGGCAGCAACTCCAGAGATTGACTGTGCTGGCGAAGCAGCCCTGTCGGTTCAACTCCGTCCAGCGCCATGACTTGTACCTGCTCCGGAGCGCTAATCAAGGCCACCTCTGCTGGCTGACGGGCCTCGCCGTCGTAAAGCCTGACTGTTCCTGGCGCTGCACAACCTGCCAGCAGCACTATCGTCGGCACAACCCATGACCACTTCCCAACTTTCATACTATCTCCTGACTTGCACACTGACAGCCCATAAAAAAAGCCGCATCAAGCGGCTTTTTTTATCAGAAGGAACGCGCCCTTTGCAAACCTATTGCTGCGAGAAGCCCAAGCAACAACCAATCTAGCGATCCACCACTGGAACCGGGAGCAGGAGCATCTGTATTAATAATGACACGGGCTTGATTAGACTGACCGCCATCTGTATCAAACACTGTATAGGTAAACTCTTCCGTGAACGGACTCAGATTATTATCAGCACTATACGTTAACGTACCTGATATGAAGCAGACTGCGCCAATATCGGCGCTACTCGATGTGCTACCAAGCACTGTATCGCAATCAACCTCTACACCACTCACTACTCCGAGAGCAGTCTTGACCTTATCAGGCAACGGTACACCCGCCAAATTCTTGGGTGGGCTACCCTTGATCATAATGACAAAGCCAGTCTTGGGACTGGCATATATGCCGTCGCCATCGTCATCATCATTAGACAAAATATCAATAGAGATACTGGCCTCTCCAACACGACGCAGATATGTATCATCCTTTGCAACCGGCTTGATGTTAGTGATCTGCACCTCAACGGTAGTCGCCACCGCTCCTACTGGAATACCTGCAGCATCCTTAACTCTATAAAGGCACTTGATCGGGGCGATAGGCAGTGTAACTCCCCCAGAATTATCGACTTTCAAACGCGGCTTTGGATGGTCAACAGTGACAGGAGAATAGCCACAAGCGGCCGGTGAGGCGGCATCAATTTCAAAATCAACCGGCTTGAAGATACCCGCTATACCAGTACCATCTTCACCAAATGTATCGTTGGTCAGCACATCAATATAGGCAATACGATCATCACCGGAGACATTGGTGCCTTTTTCATCAATTGCGGTCAACTGCAAGCGCTCGAATGCACCTATGTCACAGTTCACGCCCATATTACGGGTAAGATTTCTCTGATCATTACCGGCACATCCTGTGCTTGTGGGTTCGCCCTGATCGACCAGCAGCGGTCCTTTAGGCAGATAACCTTTTGTAAGGCCACCAAAATCACCAAATGCCTCTAGCTGAGCCAGGTTAGTGGTAATCACCCTGAAGCCTGCATCATTCGAAGTACATGCAGCAACTCCGCCAATCAAGCAGTTGAGTGTGTTACCTGCCAACACTGAGTTGGAGACATCAGGAGGCGATATGTAATCGGTGTGAAGAAAATATCCATTTGTGTGCTCAGCCGCAGTGACATACTCCAAGCTAATAGTGGCATCAGGGGCATTTACATCTGCAAAATTCAGCGCACCGAAACTTGCAGCTGACGAGTTTGCAGAAAAAGTAGATGCCACCACTCCTGCTGTAACACTTCCACAAAATGCGACAGCACCAGCACCTGAGCCAGATATATTGCCCTTCAGCAATGACCGCTGAATACTGACAGAGCGAACCACGCTGCTACCATTAAAAGAGCAATCCATTGCAATAGCGCCGCCATCTATTACTGCTTCATTAGCAGACAACGTCGCATTTGACAGCGAAAGACCCGCTGCCCCGGCCAAGTAAATTGCTCCGCCCTTTTGTGCTTTACCGTTAAGAATTTGAACGTTATCAAGCGACACCGGACCACTACTGATTACCACGCCACCATTTTGATCATTAGGCTGCAAGAGTAGGGTGCTTGATCCCTCAAGAATCAGATCCTTTAACTCCATCCCTCCTAAAGAGGCAGCCGCATTGAAGATTCGCTTACCCGTAGCCGCCTTGATAGTTGTCAGTGGTGTAATACGAGAAACTCTTGCTCCAGTCAGTGGATCGGTATAACCAACTGGCGTGCCAAAGCTATCGCCGTCCCAACGCGAGGTGTAAGCACCCAGCATATCGATGGACTGACTCATCACTAATTCGTCGGTCAGCGCATAGACCCCGCTGGCGAGCTGAATTTTGTTATCCGCACTTGGCATGCCCGCAGGGCAGCCGCCAAACGCAATGTTGGTATTGATCGACTTGACAGCCTCACGCAAAGAGCATTTGGATGGATCAGAACCGTTCTGATCTTCGGTCGTCGTCACTGTAATAGTTACTGCCATGGCATTGGCTGAAAGCATCAGTGCCAACGCAGTGACCATCTTTCGCAAAGGACTCAACACTTTCATACTCGTACGCCTCCCTTACGAATACGGCGCTGCAAGAGCAGCCCAGCAAGGCCTAACAAGCCAACCCAATCCATGCTACCGCCTCCCAACAAACCGCTACTTTCTATGCCTGATTCAGGCTCACTGGTGACCTTACCCGATACCGTACGAGTCGTACCTGTGGGATGAGAAGGGTCATTCAAGCGACTGGCAGTGGTTGTTACCTCAATACGAAAGGTATCAAAGCCATGAAAGCCATTAGGTGAATTGTAAACATAGCCCTTGCTATCAGGAGTTAGACTGATGCTCCCTTTAGTTGGTGCCAAAGACAACCAAGGGCAACCATCAGTTGTTTTGGCTGTTGGCAGTATTACAGGGCAGCCCCCAACAGGAAGAAACAACTCCTCATCTCCCAGATCAGGGGCGAAGGACTGGGCATAAGAACCCGTCACGAGCGTTCCACCAGAGTTTAACAATGCGCCGTTAAACTGAAATTCCACCGCTCCGATATCACACCGCCCCGCTTTACTGCGGTCTGAGTTACGCTGATCCTGAGAAGGGCACGAAGATGCTGACTCGTTGGAGCCTTTATTGATAATGACAATATCGGCGTTACTGGCATCCTTGCTAAAGCTGATGTCATCTGACAAGTAACGAGGCACGTAAAAATCGAAAATGCCGTCATCATCAGTGTCTTTAGGGCAAAGTCTGCCAGTGGGGCCACAAGTTTTATCAGCATTAACTGATGCCACCAAAACTGCCGGCACTAGCATATTGGAGGTACCTGTAAAGCCACAGGTTGCATCCGCTAAATTGAACTTCGGTGTATTGGCCAGTACCCAAGCAGCGGGAGCACCCGTGCATATTCCAGAAATAATGGAGTTAAATACCTGTACATTTCCTCCTGTGCCTGCCAAATCACCAGAGAAATTTATTGCTCCACCGACACCACCCAGAATCGTCAAAGAATTTAGGAGTACGTTCTCATTCAACGAAAGCGCAAAACCATTATTACCATGGAATGTACTGTTCTGAATAACGCTCCGCGAAATACCACCAAGTAGCTCACCGCTTGCAAACTTGATGGCTTGATCTGCTGGGCTTCCATTATTTCCATTGTCTGCCACAAGAGTGTCTATGAGTTGTAGGCTGCTGCGTTCCATATAGATCGCGGCGCCTTCGTCCGCAGTCGCTTGAAGAAGCGCAGATGCAGTGATCGTCAGAACACCATCTTCGCCGACATAAAAAATGCCACCCTGCTCTGCTCCACCACCACGAATTGCCATCGCCTCAAGTGTCAGCGATTCATTGAGATAGAAAATTCCGCCTTGCGATCCATCACCACTAGTGAAACTGCAAGCCGCAGGAGCAACACCAGCATCAGCAATATGTTCTGGTAAATTTGCAACCGCTGCGCCGCAACCAACAATATCAATCAACGACATACTGACGATATTTGGAACATACACATTAATATCAAGCCTGCCGATTTCATCTACTGCCACAGCCAATGCCGGACAAGTGGCATCAGAGGTTCCAGTCACAATCAGCTTATTAACTCCCAGCGCAAAGGGCATAGGAGAGCGCTCAATCCAGTCCCCAACAGCAGGAGGGATTACTGCTCTCAAAAATGTTTCTGCATCTGTACCAACTTGCCGATAAAGACAAACTAGTGGGTATCCGTTAACTGGCCCCGTAAAAAAAGGATACGCATTCGAGGTTTGATTATCGACATCTATATCTGTCGCATTAAGCGACTTCAATAAATGAATCGAGCTTACTTGAGCCGCTATCGCAGGAGGTACGACCGGCCCATCAATCTTGAATCCCTGGTCTGCTTTTACCCAAATAAAAGGGCTTAGTGGAACATCATCCGAGGACTCATCACCGCTAATCGATACTGAGATATCGATATCAATAGGGGTGCCTTCTATTAAATAAGCACTTTTATCAAAAGGCAGCTTGATGGAATGAGTGTCACTTGCATCCCCCTCACGAGCACAGCCATTGGCATTATTGGCAGGGCGACCAACAGCATCCAGAGCCAGCCCGTCAACGGTCTTAAGATAGGCAATAGCCTCCCGCAACGAGCACAGGCTATTGGCTATGTTATTTTCGTCCACAGTAGTGCTTACGATTACCGTATCGGCAAGCGCGAATGGGACAGGCAGGGCAAGAAGCGCGGCAAGAAGGCTTGCGCGGGACCAGGACATGGAGATTCTCTCCTGAAATACGTATTTTATTGTTCTATTAAAGGCGAAGTTCACACGGGCATAGTAGCGACAGGTAAACGCCAGAAGCTGTTATTTTTTGTTTGTCCGTGTGCTTTTGCCGGCTACGTTACTGTCTCACACTAGGCCTGCCCACGGCAAGACAAGGCAAAAACTGGTCAGCCGCCCCCCCTGTCAGTAGGCAGATCCAAGCTTTCGCGGACAAATGGAATAGTCAGCTTGCGGCTCTCCTGTAAAGAACGGTGATCCAGAGACTCCAGAAAGGCCAGTAGCGCCTCCGGCTCCCTTGGCGCCCGCACCACAAGATAATGTAGAGCATCCAGCTCCAACACCCACCCTCGCCTGCTAGCGGCGGACACAATCAGTGCCTCCCGACTGGCATCATCAGGAACACCAAGCCCCCAGATTGAAGCTTGTGAGAGTCGTGAAACCAGATCAGGTAGCTGGATATTGAGTCCTGAAGGTGTGCCGTCGGCCGACAGGATCATTCGATTACGCTCTGCACGGCACCTATTGAAGAAATGGAAAATAGCCTCTTCCCAGTCTTTCTTGCCAGCGATCACCTGCAGATCATCAAGGACAACAAGATCTGCCCGCTCCAGACCAGCCAATGCTTCTGGCGATTCTTTGACCACTTCGGACAATGGCAGTAGCACAGTCTGCAAGCCAGATGCCTCTGCTTCTGCACACAAAGCCGCAAGAAAGTGGCTACGCCCGCTGCCTGGGTGACCATGCACGTACATCAGGCCGTGTGGCGAAGTCACAAAAGCTCGCCCCGCCGCCACTATGGAGGCATAGGTCTCCCCGGCAAAATCAGCAAGCCGCGCATCTGGACGCGCCCTGATATGGCTTAGCAACAGTTGTTCACTCACTGTCGCTATCATCCTCGGCCGGAGGGTCCGTCTGATAAAGCTGGCTTTGCTGATAGCGTTCATGGGCATGGCGCAAAAGCACCATAATGACGGCAGCGGCCGGCAAGGCCAGCAGCATGCCAACAAAACCGAAGAGCTGCCCACCTGCCATAATGGCAAAAATGACCGCAACAGGGTGCAACCCAATCTTGTCTCCAACCAGATAAGGCTGAAGCACCCATCCTTCAATCGCCTGCCCTACCCCAAAGACGACCCAAACCATCAGCACCGCATCAAAGTTACCGAACTGAACCAATGCAGCTGCCGTGGCTGAAATAATCCCGATAACAAAGCCGAAATACGGAACGATACTGCCCAGCCCTGCCAGCAGCCCTATCATCAGCGCCAACTTCAAGCCGACGAACTCCAAACCAACGGCATAAATGATACCCAGTGCTACCATCACCATTAGCTGCCCTCTCAAGAAGGCGGCCATCACCTCATCACACTCACGTAACATCAGGCTCACACGGGGCTCAATATTGCGAGGAATCAGATTCCGGATGCGTTCCAGTAATTCATCCCAGTCCAGCAGCAAATAGAAGGTCACGACCGGAATCAGAACCAGCATGCCGCCCACTGTAATAATGTCCATGCTCGATTTCGCCACTTGGGTCAGCACATTACCCGCCGCGGAGCCTGCTTCCACCCAGTAACTCGACAGCCATTGGCCGATCAGCTCCATATCCAGACGATCAATCTGTATCCGTAAATGCTTCTCGAACCAAGGAATGCCTTCTCTATTAAACCATCGCAACACGCGGGGCAGGCGCGACTCCAGATAAACAATCTGCTGCCACAACAAAGGCAGCACCAGAATGAGTGCCAACGTCGTCGACAACAACAGAGAGAAAAAGGCAAGCACGACCGCCCAGGTTCTCTTAAGACCCAGCCGCATCAACTGATTTACCAGCGGATTACCCAAATAGGCCAGCAATGCACCCGCAGCAAAGGGCATCAATATCGGCGACAGGAGATAGAGCAGCCACCCTAATACCAGCAGACCAAGCGGCAATAGCCAAGGACGAATCTCAAACATGGTTGTCGGCATTCCATTCATCAGCGCAATTCTATAGGGGATGGATCAACGGGGTAGTCACTTGAGCTCTCTACTGGGGCCGCCCATATAACACTTTGTACAAAGGGATCTCCCTCCGTACCTTCACTTGGGGAACCCTGAGCCGGCCCTGACAGACGCAGGCGTGGCTCGGTGGCCAGTAAAGCTTGCCAGCTTTCAACGGGCAAGCTATCCGCCACGAACCATGCCTCACTAGCACTAACACCGATCAAACGTATCGGGTGCACTCCCCCTCTCTCCTGCAGCAGTCTCTGAATGGTCAATAGTGCCTTCAGGTCAGGAATACGCTCCACATGCAGCACCAAGCGACCCTCCATATCAAACCATGGAAGACTTGTGGCCTCTCCCATCAGTTTTGGTGATAGCGCACTATTTTGGGCTCCCGCAACCAACGGCACCATCAATACCACTAACGCCCACCAACGCCCCGTCATGTTGCCAACGCTCTCTGCTATCGCAAAACGCATACAGTACAACTCAGCGTCGACAGGCACCACTGGCAGGCAGGCTTTTTACTTCATATCACGTATAATGCTCGGCCTCTTGTCCATAGCCGTGTGTCTGTTGCCATGACCGAAACCAAGCCCTCCCTCAGTTACAAAGATGCCGGTGTTGATATCGAAGCCGGAGATGCCCTCGTCGATCGCATCAAGGGAGTAGCCAAAAAGACGGCTCGTCGCGAAGTGCTTGGCGGTTTAGGCGGATTTGGCGCGCTTTGCGAAATCCCGGCCGGCTACCGCCAGCCTGTGCTGGTCTCTGGCACCGATGGCGTAGGCACTAAGCTCAGGCTGGCTCTGGAGCTTAATCGCCACGAAAGCATCGGCATCGATCTTGTTGCCATGTGCGTTAACGATCTTATTGTTACCGGTGCCGAGCCCCTGTTTTTTCTAGACTACTACGCCACAGGCCACCTCAATGTGGAAACTGCCGCAACCGTGGTAACCGGCATTGGCGAAGGCTGCCTACAAGCTGGCTGTGCATTGGTCGGTGGTGAAACGGCTGAAATGCCCGGCATGTATGAAGGCGAAGACTATGATCTCGCCGGCTTTGCCGTCGGTGTTGTCGAAAAAGCCGACATCATTAATGGCAGCAAAGTGAAAGCTGGCGATGTACTGATCGGCATCGCTTCTAGTGGCGTGCACTCCAATGGCTACTCGCTCGTACGCAAGATTCTGGAAGTTAGCAAGGCCGACCTCCAGAGCACCGTTGGCGGCAAATCCTTGGCCGATCTGCTGATGGCGCCAACACGAATCTACATCAAGCCACTGCTATCCCTGATCAAGTCTATGCCTGTTCATGCATTGGCACATATCACTGGTGGCGGCCTGCCCGGCAATATGCCGCGCGTGCTACCAGAAGGCTGTGATGCGCGTATAGACGAAAGCTCTTGGACTTGGCCACCCGTATTTCAATGGCTACAGGAAAACGGCGGGGTTGAGCGCTTTGAAATGTATCGCACCTTCAACTGCGGTGTTGGCATGGTCATCGTGACTCCAGCCGACAGGGCCGATGATGCCATCGCTCATCTCAATGCTAATGGTGAGTCTGCTTGGCGCATAGGAGAGATCGTCCCGTCCACTCATACCGAGCCTACGGTCGTCTTCGCCTGATGCTAAACATTGTCGTGCTGATTTCGGGCTCAGGCTCAAATCTGCAGGCTATTATTGACGCCATCACGACGGGTAGGCTCAAGGCTCGTATTACGGGCGTACTGTCCAATAAGACAGATGCCTACGGGCTAGTACGTGCACAGCAGGCGGGTATTGTGACCGCCACGCTGTCACATACAACTTATGCTACTCGTGACGACTTTGATAAAGCCATGATGACGCAAATTGATGCCTGGGCACCTGATGTAGTGGTGCTGGCTGGCTTTATGCGCATCCTGACACCTGCATTCGCAGAGCATTACGAAGGGCGCCTGCTTAACATTCACCCTTCTCTGCTTCCTCGTCATAAAGGCATGCATACTCATCGTAGAGCCTTGGAAGAAGGCGACACGGAGCATGGGTGTTCAGTGCATTTTGTGAATGCCGAACTGGATGGCGGTCCTGTCATTGCACAAGCGGTGATACCCGTTCTTGCTGACGATAATGAAACACTGCTTACCGAGCGCGTACACAGGAACGAACACCGAATATATCCTGAAGTGCTAATCTGGATTGCAGAGGGGCGTCTGGTGTATCGCGATGGTTGCACTTGGCTGGATGATAAACCGTTGGAAGCCCCTGTTCGGATTCACTCCGTCGACTGAGGATCTTATATGCGCTCGTTATTGATCGCTGCACTGTTGATTGCCAGCCCGATACTCCAGGCGCTGGAGTTAACGCCCTACACTGCCAGCTACCACTTCAACCTGGACAACAAGCTCTCGGGAACGGCTACCCGCATTCTGGAGAACACTGGTAACAATAACTGGCGTTACACTTTCACTGCCACAACAGCGATAGCTTCAGCCACCGAGACCAGCAACTTCAGATTTGATGGAAAAAAAGTGAGTCCAGTGAGCTACAAGCGTAAGCACAAGGTATTGTTCATCAGCAAGAATACTGAGGTCAGCTTTGACTGGAAAAATAAGAAAGCAACAACGCGTCGGGATGATAAGCAAGGCTTTTACGCGTTAAAGAATGGGGCAGTAGACCCGCTCAACTTTGAAGTACAAATGCGCCGAGACATCATCGATGCTGGCAACGTCGCAAAAGCCTACCTTATTGCCGACCCCAAACGCATGAATGAACAGAAGTTTGTGATTGATGGCGATGAAGTCATTGATACACCATACGGAAAAATCAGCACCATTCGCGTCAAACGCATACATGAAGATCCCGAACGGCACACTACCTTCTGGCTCGCGCGCGACTTGGGCTATATTCCCGCAAAAGTCATTCAAGACGACGATGGTGCTATTTACACCCTGCAGCTAAACAGCCTCACCGGAGCATTAGCCAAAGCAGAATTGCCGCCAGCCCCTGCCACTCTCTGAGATATCGCTCTGGATAATTTGACAGAAAAAAGCCGCTGCGGGTGATTGTTTGTCACCTGCAGCGGCTAGGTAAGACTGCCTTAATAACTCTCGACAGACTCAAACACCATCAAGTCCGTGGCAGGGTCACACCAGTTTGCCCCTGATACTTGCCACCACGGTCTTTGTAAGACGTCTCACAGACTTCATCGCCCTCAAAGAACAGCATCTGCGCCACACCCTCATTGGCATAAATCTTCGCCGGAAGATTAGTGGTATTAGAGAACTCCAGCGTTACATGACCTTCCCACTCTGGCTCCAGCGGTGTCACGTTCACGATAATGCCGCAACGGGCATAAGTGGACTTCCCCAGACAAATCGTCAGAACACTGCGTGGAATACGGAAGTACTCAACCGTACGCGCCAGTGCAAAAGAATTAGGCGGAATAATACAGACGTCAGACTGGATATCGACAAAGCTCTTCTCGTCAAACGCCTTGGGGTCTACCGTCGCCGAATAAACGTTGGTAAAAACCTTGAACTCGTTAGAGCAGCGCACGTCATAGCCGTAGCTGGACACTCCGTAGGAGATGATTTTTTGACCATTGGCCTGACGCACCTGGCCTGGCTCAAACGGCTCAATCATGCCGTGCTGCTCCGCCATACGGCGTATCCACTTGTCTGCCTTAATACTCATCCGGGTTTCCCTGACGTTGATGGAAGGAAATAGGGGGCGGCAATCATACCACCGGAGCCTTGTAATCGCGCCAGAGGCTTATTCAAAGACTATGTTGATGCGCTTAGGGTCGCTGTGGGAGGCCTTTGCTACTGCCGCCCCTACCTTGCGGGCAATAGCACGGTAACGAGACGCCAGATCAGCTTCCGGCTCTGCCACAACCGTTGGGCAACCATTATCGGCTTGCTCACGGATACGGGCGTCCAGGGGTAGCTGCCCCAGTAATTCAGTTTGGTAATCCCGGGCAATGCGCTCCCCGCCCCCACTACCGAAAATAGGGTCGGCATGCCCGCAGTTAGAGCAAATATGCAGTGACATGTTTTCCACCACGCCCAGCACAGGGATCTCAACCTTGCGGAACATCTCGATACCCTTTTTTGCATCAAGCAAGGCAATATCCTGCGGTGTAGTGACAATCACAGAACCCGCTACCGGCACCTTCTGCGCCAGCGTTAGGGCAATATCTCCCGTACCCGGCGGCATATCGATAATCAGGAAATCAAGATCACTCCAGAGCGTCTGCTGCAGCATCTGCAACAAGGCACCTGTCGCCTTTGGCCCGCGCCACACCACTGGCGAACTATCGCCTTCCAGTAGAAAGCCAATAGACATGGCTTCTATGCCATGCGTCTGAATAGGGATAAACCAAGCATTATCCTTCACTTCTGGCCGTGTCCCAGCCGGAATCCCCAACATCATCGGCTGGCTGGGGCCATAGATATCCGCATCCAACATGCCAACACGGGCACCTTGGACCGCCAATGCCAAGGCCAGATTAACAGCCGTTGTCGACTTGCCCACTCCTCCCTTGCCTGAAGACACGGCAATCACGTTCTTCACACGGTCCAGTGCCGGTACGGCTCCTTGTGGCTTGACCCGCGGGATAACCGGTTTCTCGCGCAAACCCAGTTGTTCTACTCCTAATGGCGCTAACGCCTCCAGCAATAATGGGCGCAGCTCCTCACTCGCACCGGCATATGTCGGCACCAGGTCCACCAGTACGGTATCGCCATCCAGCACAACATTTTCCAGCCAGCCCAGTTCTGCCAGCGATTGATTTAGCAGAGGGTCCTTCACTGAATTAAGAGAAGCTTTTACAGCAGCAAGATCGGTCACGGCATACACCTGGAAACAAGAAAGCAATCAGGGCGCCTATGCTAGCCCGGCACCCTTGACAGGGCCAGCCAATACAGCCGCATAAAGGCACGCAGTTATTCCGGTTTTTACCCTATTTTCCGGTATGATTACCCACTTTCCCGCTACGACATTGCCTGAGTCATGAGCCAAAAAACTACCCAGCGGCGCCTTCTTGTCACCAGCGCACTGCCCTATGCCAATGGCCCCATACATTTGGGTCATCTTGTTGAATACATTCAGACTGACATCTGGGTTCGCTTTCAGCGCTCCCGTGGCCATGAAGTTCATTACGTTTGCGCCGACGATGCCCATGGCACTGCCATCATGCTCAAGGCCGAGCAGAACGGCGTCACCCCGGAGCAGCAAATCGCCGCCGTGAAGGCTGAACATGAGCTCGACTTCGCTGACTTCCTTATCCGCTTCGATAATTATCACTCGACGCACACGGAAGAGAATCGTGAGTTTTCCTCGTTTATTTATTTAAAGAATCGAGATGCCGGTCATATTGCGACCCGCCCGATACGCCAGTTGTTTGATCCAGAAAAGCAGATGTTTTTGGCCGACCGTTTCATCAAGGGTGAATGCCCAAAGTGCAGCGCCAAAGATCAGTATGGTGATTCCTGCGAAGTCTGCGGAGCCACCTATGCACCGACAGAGCTCAAGAACCCCTACTCCACGATCTCTGGCGCCACGCCCGTCGAAAAAGAATCGATTCATTACTTCTTCAAGCTGCCAGATTTTGTCGACTTCCTGCAAGACCGCGAACGCTCAGGCCGTCTGCAACCAGAAGTTGCCAATAAACTGGATGAATGGTTTGAGGCCGGTCTTAATGATTGGGACATCTCTCGCGATGCTCCTTACTTCGGCTTCGAGATTCCGGATGCACCTGGCAAGTACTTCTATGTTTGGCTTGATGCCCCCATTGGTTACATGGCCAGCTTTAAGAATCTTTGCAGTAAAAATCCGACGCTGAACTTTGATGAGTTCTGGAAAGAAGGCGGCAATACCGAGCTGTATCATTTCATTGGCAAAGACATCGTCTATTTCCATGCACTGTTCTGGCCCGCCATGCTTGAAGGTGCCGGCTTCCGCAAGCCCAGTGCTATTTTTGCACATGGCTTTTTGACCGTGAACGGCCAGAAAATGTCTAAATCGCGTGGAACGTTTATCAAGGCGCGTACCTACCTGGACAACCTGAACCCAGAGTATCTGCGCTACTACTTTGCCGCAAAGCTATCTGGCTCAGTCGAAGATATTGATCTCAACCTTGAAGACTTCAGCCTTCGCGTAAATTCAGACTTGGTTGGCAAGGTGGTGAATATTGCCAGCCGCTGCGCTGGCTTCATCAACAAGAAATTTGATGGACGCCTTACTGCTGAGTGTGCCGAACCGACTCTGCTCAGCGAGTTTATTGATGCCGGTGACAGCATTGCCCATCACTACGAAAACCGTGATTTTAGCCGTGCTGTACGTGAAATCATGGCGCTGGCTGATCGTGCCAATCAGTATATCGATGAGAAAAAACCTTGGGCCTTGGCCAAAGTAGAAGGCAAAGACACTGAAGTACAAGAAGTATGCTCGGTCGGCCTTAATCTGTTCCGTCAGTTAATGGTTTATCTCTCACCGATCCTGCCTGCTACCAGCACTGCCAGCGCACAGTTTCTCAATATCAGTGGCTTTGATTGGGATTCTCGCGAGCAGTTATTGCTGGATCACACCATTAATGCGTTTCAGCCACTAATGACACGTGTAGAGAAAGAGAAAGTAGACGCCATGGTCGATGAATCGAAAGATAACCTGCTGGCTGCTCCGGCGCCTGCGCCGGTAGCCGCAGCCAAACCACCCAAGGCTATCGAAGCTACCACCGACCAAGCTGCAGAAATCAACATCGATGATTTCATGAAGATAGATTTGCGCGTAGCACGTATCGTGAATGCCCAGCATGTTGAAGGTGCCGACAAACTACTGCAACTGACTCTGGATATTGGCGAAGAAAATACCCGGAACGTATTTGCTGGCATCAAGAGTGCTTACCCAGAACCGGATAAGCTAATTGGCCGTCTGACCGTAATGGTGGCTAACCTTGCTCCACGTAAAATGAAGTTCGGCATGTCCGAAGGTATGGTATTGGGAGCTGGCCCAGGTGGTGCGGATATTTATATTCTATCCCCGGATGAAGGCGCCATTGCTGGCATGAAGGTGAAGTAAGGCACCTCAACACAGATAAAGAAATGGCGCCTTAGGGCGCCATTTCTTTATGGGAAATTAGTATTACAACCCGACACAAGCTCTGCACATATCAGCTTGTGGCAAAGCGGCCAAACGTTCAGCAATGATATCTGTACCACACTTCACACAGCGCCCGTATACCCCTCGATCCATACGCTCAAGCGCGGCATCTACTCTTACCAACTCAACCTGCGCTTCTGCTAACAGACCCGCCAGCACATCATCATTTTCGCGTTGTGTCACTTGTTCTGAAAAGTCAGCCTCTACCGGTGCATTTTTATGCTCCAGATCCTGACGGATGCCAGTAATACGACGTTCGTACTCGTCCTTTAGTTGCAACAGCGTTGCGCGAGCTTCAGCGTTCATAACACCTCCATCAATATTAATTTTAAGTATGGCCTAGGCATAGCACTCCCACAATGACCCATGTCAGTTGAACAGTGAAGGAGCCAATCCTGATATCAAGTACATTATTAAGAGGTATAAAATCACTCGCAAGATGTAAAAAAGGCGCCCGAAGGCGCCTTTTTTACAGGACAAGCCTAATCAGTGACCGCCGCCACTCAGACCCTTCAGAATATCTTCGGCTACTTTCTTAGCATCACCAAAAATCATCATGGTTTTATCCATGTAGAAGATGTCGTTGTCGAGACCGGCATAACCCGGATTCATCGAGCGCTTAATCACCATGATAGTACGGGCACGCTGCGCTTCGAGGATCGGCATGCCATAAATAGGCGAGCTAGGATCATTCTTAGCTGCAGGATTGACCACATCGTTAGCACCGATGATGAGAACCACGTCAGTCGCGGCGAAATCAGAGTTGATCTCGTCCATTTCCTTCACGTCTTCATACGGCACATCGGCTTCGGCCAGTAGTACGTTCATGTGACCAGGCATACGACCTGCCACTGGGTGAATAGCATAACTCACCTTCACGCCCTTCTCTTTCAGCAGGTCGCCTAGCTCTTTCACAACATTCTGCGCACGAGCTTGGGCCAGTCCGTAACCAGGCACGATAACTACAGAATCTGCATTGCTCATCATGAACGCTGCATCTTCTGGTGAGCCGGCCCTGTAGTTCTTTTCTTTCTTCTCGCCATCATCAGCAGCGCCAGCAGCCGCGGCACCAAAGCTGCCGAACAGCACATTGAACAGCGAGCGGTTCATGGCACGACACATGACATAGGAGAGAATGGCACCAGACGATCCCACCAAAGAGCCGGCAATGATCAGCATGGAATTATTCAACGTGAAGCCAATGCCGGCCGCCGCCCAACCCGAGAAGGAGTTAAGCAAGGACACCACCACAGGCATATCGCCACCACCGATGGGGGCAATCCAGAAATAACCCAACACCAATGCACAAGCTGTCATGGCATAGAAGTGGTTCATGTTTTCTGTGACGAAATAAGCGCCACCAAACCCCAATACACCCAATGCCAGAATGACCTGCATCGGCTTGATCCAGCCACCCTTCAGTGATTTAGCCCACTTCTTCGCCGCCAACTTGCCATAAGCAAACACGGAGGCCGTAAAAGTAATGGCACCCACAAAGCAGCCCACAAAGAGCTCAAAGCGGTGAATCGCATCATGCGAGGAGGAATGGTTGAGTACAGCAGCAATGGCAATCAGCACGGCAGATAGACCCACCAGCGAATGCATCAGTGCGACCGTTTCTGGCATCTGCGTCATCGGCACTGTTTTAGCGCGATAAATACCGATAACTGCACCCAGCACCATGGCACCGAGGATCAGGCCATAAGCTGGCTTGAGCTCGAAACCGTTACCACCATTGAGGCTAGCAACCAGCACGAAAGTGGCAGCAACTGCCAGCGCCATGCCTATCATGCCGTAACGGTTGCCCATAATGGCAGAAGCCGGTGAGGACAGGCCGCGTAGGGCGAGAATGAAAAGGACGGCGCCAATCAGATAGGCCCAGTCCGCGTATTGCGCGAGGTTTTCCATCTATCGGCTCCTTACTTTTTCTTTTTCTTGAACATATCCAACATACGTCCGGTAACCGCAAAGCCACCGAAGATGTTGATACATGCAAGAAATACTGCAACAGCACCAAGAATGGTGGTTGCGTTGATTTCGCCATTGAAATACACCGTCTGCAGCATGGCGCCGACGACGATGATACCGGACAGTGCATTAGTCACTGCCATCAATGGTGTATGCAGGGCCGGTGTCACGCTCCACACCACGTAATAGCCCACGAAAATCGCGAGCACAAACACGGTGAAGACACTGGCAAAGGGAATAGTACTGGCGTGGTCAGCGACAGTGACTACCTGCTCGGTAATCTGGATGACAGTTTCGTTCATCGCTATCGCTCCTTAAGGCTTCTTGTACAGCACTTGGCCGTTGTCGACGATGAGCGTCGGCTTGACCATTTCGTCCTCGCGATTGAGCTTGAGGCTCTGCGATTCCTTATCGTGCTGGGGCTGGAGGAAATTGAAAATATTACGGGAATAAAGCGCAGATGCTTCCGTTGCCACTGTGGCAGGAATATTGCCGATACCGACAATTCTCACACCATTTTCAGTGATCACAATTTCATCCAGCTTAGAACCTTCAACGTTACCGCCGGAAGAAACGGCCATATCAACAATGACGGCACCCGCCTTCATCTTGGCGACGGTTTCTGCCTTGATCAGCACCGGAGCCTTTCGACCCGGAATCTGCGCAGTAGTGATAACGATGTTGGCAGCAGACACCGCCTTGTCGACAATCACAGCCTGATCACGCACGTACTCAGCCGATGGTGTCCAGGCATAACCGCCCGTACCCAGCGCCTTGGCTTTTTCTTCATCAGACATAGGCACGTCGAGCCACTTTCCGCCCAGCGATTCCACCTGTTCTTTGGCCGCCGGACGCATGTCGGAAGCTTCCACCACACCGCCGAGACGCTTGGCGGTAGCAATAGCCTGCAGACCCGCAACACCAACGCCGAGAATCACGCAACGAGCAGGCTTGATGGTGCCAGCAGCCGTCATCATCATCGGGAACATGCCAGAGTACTCATTGGCAGCGATCAGCACAGCTTTATAGCCGGCGAGCGAAGCCTGTGAGGACAGAATATCGGAACTCTGCGCACGAGAGATGCGCGGAATCAGTTCCATTGCCACGCAGGTCAAGCCCTTTGCCGCATAGGCATCGAGGTGCGTATTAAGGTGTGGGGCAAAAGCGGCGAGCACAATTGCGCCCTGCTTATAGTTCACCACTTCGTCAGCCGTGGGGCCGGCCACCTTGAACACGACGTCGGCATCTTTCACGGCGTCTGCCGCAGTAGCGGCAATCGTCGCACCGGCTTCTTCATAGGCTTTGTCAGTGCAGCTAGCGCGGATACCTGCTCCACTCTGCACGACCAGCTTGTAACCTAGCGCAACGAATTTTTTCACCGTTTCCGGTGTCGCGGCAACGCGCGTTTCGCCCGCAAGGATTTCGGCTGGAATCCCAATTTGCATGGTCAACCCTCACCTCAGATAGCTTCTGGAAAGTCCGGCCACACATCAGTTCCCTAATGACCGGATAGTATTGTCGTTTTATCGACACATAACGGCCCGGGATTGTAATGCAGGCTTATCACTAAAAGCGAAACCCCGTGCACCAATTTGTAACCTTTTTTCCTTGATGCTCATCATTTGTCAGGTTCAGCCAGCATAACTGTCCGACAATTCCGCATTCAAATCATTAAATCCTATCGAAATGATTGCCTTTGCCCCCCACTAGAGGGCTAAATTGCATTCTCGCCCTGCCCCCAAATGACGCACAGCCATGTCATCACGCCCGGCCCTTGCTGGCATTCTGCTTGTTCTGGCATCCGCCATCCTGTTTTCCACCAAATCAATCTTTATCAAGCTGGCTTATCAAGAGGCTGTTGACCCGGTAACCCTGCTCACACTTCGCCTGATCTTTGCCTTACCGTTCTTTATGGCCATGGGCTTGCTGACCAGTCATCGGGCAGGCGCCCCTGCCTTGCATCGCCGGGACTGGACCACCATGTTTCTGCTCGGTTTTGCGGGGTATTACCTTTCGTCCCTGCTCGACTTCATGGGGCTGCAGTACATCAGTGCTGGGCTTGAGCGATTGGTACTATTTCTTTACCCAACCATGACCGTATTAATGACGGCAGTTATCTTTAAGCGCCCTATCAACGGCATGACATGGGCTGCTATTGCCATCAGCTATATTGGTATGGCGCTGGTTGTCTGGCCGGATATTCACCACGCCAGTGAGCATCTGGCTCTGGGCATGGTGCTTGTCTTTGGCAGCGCTCTGGCTTATGCCAGCTACCTAGTGGGTTCGGGAGAGATTATTCAGCGCATAGGGGCTAACCGGTTTACCGGCATCACACTGAGCTTTTCCTGCGTCTGCTGTGCCCTACACTTCTTACTGGTCAATCCATTGAGCGCACTTGTCGTGAGTCACCGAGTACTCGGGCTGGGCATTACGCTGGCGATTGTTTGTACCGTTCTGCCTGCAACCCTGTTAGCCAACGGGATAAAACGTATTGGCGCCAGTAAGGCCGCGCTGATTGGTGCCGTCGGGCCTGTAGCAACGCTTTATCTTGGCTACAGCGTTTTGAATGAAACCCTGGTGGGGATACAAATGGGGGGGACTGCTCTGGTACTTACCGGAGTTTTACTGGTTTCCCTGAACAAGGGGTGAGCCCGACATCACTGCGATGATGACATCTGGCTCACACCCATGCTTATTACTTCAGAAAACCCTTCAACAGATCAGCGCCCTTGGCCAGCAAGTCGCCCCCCTCTGGCATCTGACCATTAGGTGTCAGCTTACTGACTAAGCCTGGCAGCACCTGAGCGATCTGTGACGCTACCTGCTGTGGGTCCACACCCAGCTTGCTGGCAATAACGGCAACCTGCTCACTGCCAAGTACAGCCTGAATCTGCTGCGCCGATACAGGAAGGTTTTCCCCTGTGCCAACCCAGGAAGCCACAACATCTCCCAGCCCGCCTGACTGAAACTTCTTTAGCAGGCCGTCCAAACCACCATTCTGGCTTAACAACTGTTGGCCCAATGCCAGCATATCTGATGCGCCACCTGATTGAGCGCCACCCAGCATCTTGCCGACTTCATCCAGTAATCCCATGATGCTTCTCCTGAAAATTCAGCTAACGGAAAACTAGAATAGACTCCCTTTCTGGAAACATCTACACACACCGCACCGCACAAACAAAAAGACGACATCCTTGCGGATATCGCCTTTTTTCTATCAATTGAATATGGAGTTATTCATCCTTGAGTGCGCACTCCGCATTCTGTGGCTCATGTCTACAGCGAATCCGTTTAAGCAGCCCCGTCATGCGAGGATCATAAAAACCCTCACGGGTAAGCTGCAATCGCGCTTCGCGCATCATGCCAAAATATTTTTCTTTATCGGCATCTGACAAGTCCATCCAATACTTTGCCGGAATATCCTTCTCCATCGCATCGATCAATTGATAGGCCTGCTCAAGATAGCCAATCGCAAAGTTTCGGATTTTCTGAATTTTATCATCCAGTTCCGGAACTTCCTTGATGAACTTGTCACGATTAAAAACAATTGCACCGGTCATCATTGTCAGCGGCAAGCGATAGATTGCACCCTTATCCCCTAGGCCACGGTATAGCTCAAACGGCCGAAAAGCCAAGGCTGGGGCGGCAATAATATCTACCTGGCCATTATTGAACTTGCCCGCAAAATTGGTAATGTCTGACGCCACAGGCTGTGCGCCAAGTTGTTGCACCATCTTGGCTTGGGATTTGTCCCACTCCAATACTGCCACTTTCTTACCTGCTGCCTTTTCAATGGAATCGATCTTGCGATCGTTAACCATTACATACACCGCACCCAGTGGCACCACACCACCCACTTGGTAAGAGCCGTTAATCATCATCGGTGCTACTTTGGGGTTGGTATACAACACCCTCATGGCAGAGCGTAGCTGGTCGTAATTTCTCAGCGATCCGACAGAGTCTAAACTCCCGATAAAGAGATTGAACTGCTTGGCGCGTAACGTAGAGATAGCCACTGCATCACATTGGCCGGCCTTGAAGTCCTCTGCAGCAACGCGTTCGTCCGTGTAGGCTTTAACCTCAATGAAAACATTCCAGCGTCGCGCTTCCAGAATCATATCCTTCGCGTATTGAATGGCTGGTCCGTTATTGCCGACAGGGTCAAAGATACAAACTTTAATATTAAGCGGCTTGTCCAACGGCTTAATACCCGTTGCCTCAGCAAACTGGGCTGCTGTAGGGAGATTCAGCTTCACTCCCTCAACATCAATAGTCCGTGCTTGAACAGGATTAGTCAGAAGCATGGTGGCGATTGCAGCGGCACACCAACGAATACGAAAGAGTCGGGGCATAAAGCTCTCCTGATCGGGAGGGTTGTTACCTCCCCAGTCTTATTATTATCAAACCATCATAGATGGCTATCTGATCAGTAGGATTGACCCTAATGCCAAACCAGTTAGTCACACAAGCAAACTACAAAGTACGGGTAATGGCAGCTTTGGTCTATAGAAAAGGCGGCCACTGGCCGCCTTTTCTATAGTTCTCAATCTACCGCAATCAATGCTCAGGCCGCATATGCGGAAACAAGATAACGTCACGAATACTGGGGGCATTAGTGAATATCATTACCAGTCTGTCGATACCAATGCCTTCTCCTGCCGTAGGAGGAAGGCCGTACTCCAGAGCCCGAATGTAATCAGCGTCGTAGTGCATCGCCTCGTCATCGCCGGCATCCTTCTCACGCATCTGGTGATGAAAACGCTCTGCCTGATCTTCCGGATCATTCAACTCGGAAAAGCCATTGGCAATCTCACGGCCACCAATGAAAAATTCGAATCGATCCGTGATGAACTCATTATGGTCATTGCGACGAGCCAGCGGCGACACTTCTGCAGGGTATTCGGTAATGAAGGTTGGCTGACGTAGCTGAGCCTCCACCGTTTCCTCAAAAATAATAGTGTGTAGCTTACCGATGCCCCAGATGGGCTTCACGGCCATCTTGAGCTTGCTGCGAATAATCTCGGCAGCCTGATCAATATCCCAAAGCTGCTCGCGGGTCAGGTCAGTGTTGTACTTCAGGATGGAGTCGACCATCGATATCCGCTCGAAAGGCTGACCAAAATCGAACACCTCGCCTTGGTACTCTACTTCTGTGTTACCGAGGATATCTTCAGCCAATGTACGCAGCATGGCTTCAGTTAAATCCATCAGATCACGGTAATCCGCATAGGCTTGATAAAACTCGATCATGGTAAATTCCGGATTATGACGGGCAGACACCCCCTCATTACGGAAATTACGGTTGATCTCGAATACACGCTCGAAGCCACCCACCACCAGACGCTTTAAGTAAAGCTCAGGAGCGATACGCAGAAACAAAGGCATATCAAGAGCATTGTGATGCGTATTAAATGGCTTGGCTGCCGCGCCACCCGGAATCACATGCATCATTGGAGTTTCAACTTCCATGAAGTCACGATTCGTCATAAAGCGGCGAATACCCTCGACGACCTGAGAGCGAATACGAAAAGTACGACGCGTATCCTCGCTCATAATGAGATCGACATATCGCTGACGGTATTTCATCTCCTGATCCGTCATGCCATGAAATTTTTCAGGCAATGGACGCAGAGACTTGGTCAGCAAGCGTAGCTCTTCAACATGCACCGAAAGTTCACCCGTCTTGGTCTTAAAGACATAGCCACGAGCACCAACGATGTCACCAATATCCCACTTCTTAAAGCTGGAATAGGTTTCTTCGCCCACTGCATCACGGGAAATATAGAGCTGAGTGCGGCCCGTCATATCTTGAATAGTAGTGAAACTAGCCTTGCCCATGACGCGCTTGAGCATGATGCGACCAGCCACCGAAAAGAATTGCTTGTCGGCTTCTAGCACATCATTTTCCATGCTGCCGAAACGATTCTGCAGGTCGGTGCAGTAGGCATCACGACGGAAATCATTTGGAAAGGCTTGGCCGGCTTCACGCAGTTCGGCGAGCTTCTGCTTACGCTCAGCGATCAGCTTATTCTCATCAATATGCACTTCGGTGTTTTGCGGCTGTTCGCTCATGTCTTCTACCTTTTTGCTCTCCCCTTCGCGCTTGAAGGTGGAGAAAAAATCACACGCCCGTCAGATGTCGACGGTTACAGACCCATCTTTAGCGAGGCTTCGATAAACTCATCGATGTCGCCATCCAGCACCGCATTGGGATTAGAGCTTTCAATATTGCTGCGCAAATCCTTTACGCGGGACTGATCCAACACATAAGAACGGATCTGACTGCCCCAGCCCACATCCGACTTAGTTTCTTCCAGAGCCTGCTTGCTGGCATTACGCTTTAATACTTCCAGCTCATAGAGCTTGGCACGCAGTAATTTCCATGCGCGATCACGGTTGGCATGCTGAGAGCGTTCGTTCTGCACCGCTACCACAGTATTCGTTGGAATATGTGTCAAACGCACAGCGGAGTCGGTCTTGTTAATATGCTGACCGCCCGCACCGGAGGCCCGATAGGTATCCGTTCGCACATCTGATGGATTGATATCAATTTCGATATTGTCGTCGACTTCTGGGGAGACAAATACCGATGAGAAAGAGGTGTGTCGACGATTACCGGAATCGTAGGGCGACTTACGCACTAAACGGTGCACACCTGTTTCGGTACGCAGCCAGCCAAAGGCATACGCACCTTCGACACGAATGGTCGCGGACTTGATTCCCGCAACATCACCGTCAGACACTTCCATGATCTCACCCTTAAAACCATGGCGATCAATCCAGCGCAGGTACATGCGGAACAGCATGCTGGCCCAGTCTTGGGCTTCGGTACCACCGGCACCGGCCTGGATGTCGATAAAACAGTTACTTGGGTCCATCTCACCCGCAAACATGCGGCGAAACTCAAGATCGGCTACGGCTTTCTCAAGGCTATTGAGCTCGGTGTCAACATCTGACAACGTGCCTTCGTCATCCTCTTCCTCTGCCAGGTCCAACAGGTCTTTGGCATCAACGAGACCAATAACGAGCCGATCAAGGGTTAGCACTACTCCCTCCAAATCCGCTCGCTCCTTGCCGATGGCCTGAGCCTTTTCCGGGTCATTCCAAAGCGTAGGATCTTCGAGCTCACGCATCACCTCTTCGAGGCGCTCTTTTTTCAGATCATAGTCAAAGGTACCCCCTGAGCGATGCAGCGCGCTCGGAGAGGTCCTTGATGCGGTTTAGATACGGATTAATTTCCATAGGAAAAAGGGCGGCGAATGGATTAAGGGCGCGGATTGTACCGGATGCGCACAAAACCGGCCACAACGAGTCTTACGGAAACAAAACCGGCCGCATAAGCGACCGGTAAGAGGCAGGATTCAGCGTCCCTGCACACGAACTATTTCAGGAGCGGCGTCAGGACCAAGGTTCGACGCTGGCAGGTGCGCTCACTTCTTGGCGCGCTGAGTCGTTATTAAAAAAGGTAACTATGACGGTGCCATAAGCCATGGCCATGGCGAGCAGACTCACGGATAACGTCCGAGCAGCCTGTTGCAGGGTAATCATGATGATCTCCAATCGTTCAATCGTACCGCCCGGAACAAACCTAATGGTGAAATCAGGACCCGAACGGCTAGCCGGTTCACAGAAGCCAGATGGCTCCAGACCGGTGATCAAATAATAACCGAAAACACCCCTGAATGACAGGCAGGGCGGTTACCGACTGTAAAGAGAACAATTTTTATTCATATAAATCAATTATTTATATGGATTAGAGTGGCTCCATGTACTCCACCCGCAACTGCAAAGAGCGGCTGCCTCGGAACTCATTGATATCCAGCCGGTAGACGAGGCGTACTTTTTTTGACGAATTAGGCCACTGTGCACGATCCACATTAAAGGCAATCGCATCAAAAATACGGTTCGACGCAGGGTGAGCCACACTCATTTTGATGTGTTTCTCCTTGAGTACCTTTTGCTCCAAGCAGTGAAAGTCACCATGAAACATTGGCTCAGGGAAGCCCTGCCCCCACGGCCCTGCCTCACGCAAGACATCCGCAAATGGCTCGGTAAAGCAATCTGCCGGCAGCTCGCCGTCAGAGTACAGCACTGGTTCCAAGTCCTCAGGATTAACCACATCACCCACTGCCTTGTTGAAGGCTGCACGAAACGCCTCCAGACGTGCTACAGGCAAGGTGAGGCCTGCTGCCATGGCATGACCACCAAAGCGTGTAATAAGGCCTGGATTTCGCGCTGCCACGGTATCCAGCACATCCCTTATATGCACACCCGGAATGGATCTGGCAGACCCCTTAAGCTCATCAGAGCCAGGTGCTGACGATGCAAACGCAATTACTGGGCGGTGAAATCGTTCCTTGAGACGGCCCGCCAAAATACCGACTACGCCTTGATGCCAGTCGCGATGGAAAAGTGTTAGCCCAAAGGGCAGCGCTTCCTTGTCCAGCGAAAACGTCTGCAGCACATGCATGGCCTCTTTTTGCATGCTGCCTTCGATCTGCCGCCGTTCGATGTTGAGCCCGTCCAGCTCAGACGCATATTGCCGTGCAAGATCTACCGAACCTGTCAGCAAGCATTCAATGCCTTGCGACATATCATCCAAGCGCCCTGCTGCATTCAGTCGTGGAGCCACTTGAAACCCAAGATCCGTCGCCACCAATTGTGCCGGCTGCTTGCTTGCGATATCCAATAGTGCCGTGATGCCGGGCCGGCAACGCCCCGCACGAATACGGTTAAGGCCCTGATGCACCAGAACACGGTTATTGGCGTCCAATGGCACCACATCTGCCACCGTACCCAATGCAACCAAGTCCAGATAGTCCGCCATGGCTGGCTCAGGAATATTCATGGTGGTAAACCAACCCTGCTCCTTCATGCGCGTGCGAAAGCACGAGAGCAGGTAAAAGACCACGCCAACGCCGGCCAGGTTTTTACTGGGAAATACGCAGCCGGGCTGATTGGGATTAAGAATGGCTGCCGCTTCCGGCAATACAGCGCCCGGTAGGTGGTGATCTGTGACCAACACCTTCATCCCTAGCGCATTGGCCGCTGCCACGCCCTCGAGACTGGAAATACCGTTATCAACCGTCACAATCAGATAAGGCGTTTTGGTTGCGTGCGCCAACTCAACAATTTCAGGCGTCAGCCCATATCCATAGGTAAAGCGATTGGGCACCAGATAATCAATCACAGCACCCATGGCACGCAGCACCAGCACCGCCAGCACCGTGCTGGTAGCACCATCCGCATCAAAGTCTCCCACCACCAGAATCCGTTGCTTTTCTTTTAAGGCAACTTCAAGCAAATCCAGTGCAGCTTCCATGCCTTTGAGTTGAGGTGCGTGTAAGCCTTGAAGATTGCGAATCAAATCATTTGAGGATTGCACTCCACGAGCGGCATAAATATGTGCCAGAACGGGATGCAGCCCATTAAGTGCATCAGGAGCAGAAGCATTAGTGCGTAAACGTATTATTTTCTTCATAGGGGCAATTCTACCGAGCGATATGGATTCACCGGGGCACAATCAAAGACGCATCGACACCATCACCGTATAAAGCAAAAAGCCCGGCAATAGCCGGGCCTTTTTATTCAGCATGAATCAGCCCTGCATCGATGCCAGAATGGCTGACTTCACTTGATCCAGTGTCGCATCAATGGTCTTGAGGACAGCAGTGCTGCACTGGCCAATAGCCGTATCAGGATCCTTCAGGCCATTACCGGTCAGTGTGCAAACCACTTTGGAGCCTTCAGGAATTTTGCCGGACTTAATGTCACGAATGGCACCACCCAGTGATGCGGCAGATGCCGGCTCACAGAACACACCTTCGTACATGGCCAGCATGCGCTGAGTATCCAGAATTTCTTGATCAGGTAACTCATCAAACCAGCCGCCTGATTCCTTCTGCAAGGCCCATGCCTTATCCCACGATTGTGGATTGCCGATACGAATAGCCGTAGCAACCGTTTCAGGATTCATCACCGGACCACCGCGCATGAATGGTGCAGAGCCGGCAGCCTGATAACCCAACATTTTTGGTCGGCTATTAACAAGGCCACGCTCGTGATACTCGCTGTATCCCATCCAGTGTGCCGTGATGTTACCGGCATTACCCACAGGCAGGCAGTGATAGTCTGGCGCAAAGCCTAGCTCTTCCACAATTTCGAATGCGGCCGTTTTCTGGCCCTGCAAGCGATAAGGGTTGATAGAGTTAACGATGGTGACGGGTGCATGAGTGGCCACTTGCTTCACCAACTCCATACCTTCATCGAAATTGCCACGAATCTGCAAAGTGATAGCGCCATACATCATGGCCTGGGCCAACTTGCCCATGGCAATCTTGCCTTCCGGAATGAGCACGAAAGCAGTAATGCCTGCACGGGCCGCATACGCTGCGGCAGCAGCCGACGTATTACCGGTAGAAGCGCAGATGATGGCTTTGCTGCCCGCTTCCACAGCCTTGGTCACGGCCATGGTCATGCCACGGTCCTTGAAGGAACCGGTTGGGTTCAAACCTTCGTATTTCACATAGATGTCGACATCCTTGCCAATCATCTTTGGTATGTTTTGCAGCTTGATGAGCGGCGTATTGCCCTCACCCAGTGAAATCAGGCGCGTGTCATCAGACACCGGCAGATGGTCACGGTACTTGTTGATAAGGCCGGTGTAGCGATTGCCAAAGTTCATGTCTGTGTCTCGCTCAAGCTGACGTACAAAAAATCATCTGCACATACCTCCGAATGAGGCGTGCAACTCAATCAGGCGTCCAAGTTTTCAAGGCGGATTCGTACCACCTTGCCAATGATGTCATTCAGACCTTCCATCCCGGCGATCGCATGATTCATTTCACGCTCAACCACGGGCTTAGTCAGAATAATAACAGGAACTGATCCAGCCTCATGTGCAGGCTTCTGCAAGATAGCCTCGATACTGATGCCATGCTGCGAAAGAATACGGGTCACATCTGCCAGCACACCTGAACGGTCGTTGGCGGTCAGACGCAGATAATAGGAAGTCACCACATCTTCCATTGGGAGGATGGGAGTGTCTGTAATGGCATGTGGCTGGAACGCCAGATGCGGCACAAAATTACTCTGCTCGGAACCCATGGAACGAACTACATCAACAATGTCCGCAACGATGGACGAAGCCGTAGGGCCTGCTCCAGCGCCAGAACCATAATAAAGCGTAGCCCCTACAGGATCCGATTGCACCAGCACCGCATTCTTCACGCCATTTACATTGGCAATTAGGCGCTCAGCAGGAATCAGCGTGGGATGTACGCGCAGCTCGATACCTTTCTCAACACGACGGGCAATGCCTAGGTGCTTGATACGGAAGCCTAGCTCTTCGGCATAGGCCACATCTTCACGAGTCAGTTTGGTGATGCCTTCGGTATAAGCTTTTTTGAACTGTAGCGGCACACCAAAGGCCAGCGAAGCCAAAATGGTGAGCTTGTGAGCGGCATCGATACCTTCCACGTCGAAGGTTGGGTCAGCCTCGGCATAGCCCAGCGCTTGCGCCTCGGTGAGTACATCGTAAAAGTCACGACCCTTTTCACGCATTTCGGACAGGATGAAGTTGCCGGTGCCGTTGATAATGCCGGCCAGCCATTCAATTCGGTTGGCCGCCAAACCTTCACGCATCACCTTAACGATAGGCACACCGCCCGCTACTGCAGCCTCAAAGGCCACATAAACACCTTTCTTTTCAGCCGCGGCAAAAATCTCGTTGCCGTACTCTGCCAGCAACGCTTTATTGGCGGTGACGACATGCTTACCATTCGCAATCGCCTGCATGACGACATCACGTGCTGTCGTCGTGCCGCCAATTACCTCAACCACAATATCAATTGCAGGGTCGTTGACCACAGCAAAGATATCCTTGCTGACTTGAGTGCCAGAAAGGTCGTAGTCCGGGTTGTCGCGACGAACGCCAACATGAGAAACGCGGATTTCACGACCAGTACGGCGGCTAATTTCAGCAGCATTTTCACGCAGTAGATTGAAGGCGCCGCCTCCAACCGTACCCAAGCCCACAATACCAACAGACACCGGCTTCACATCATCACCTGAATACACTTGAGCGCGCCATAAATGGCGCAGAGACCGCGACCGGTCGACAGTCTACAGCAGCAGCTTTCGACCGGTATTTTGAGGGCGCAACATTATTGCCCGTCCCGTGGTTTGTCAAACCCGAAACGAGCGATTGGAAGGCTTCGTGCTATGCCGAATTAACGAATGCCCAAGGCCTTGGCCAGTGACGCAGGGGCTAGATACCCACCCACTTGATTACCATCCGGAGCGAAAATAGCCGGAGTACCCCGAACACCTAGCACAACGCCCAACTCATATTGCTTGTTCACCGGGGACTTGCAGACTTTTGGTGCCTCCGGCAGTGACTTGCCCTGCTTGGAGAGCGTCATGGCCGACTGCCGATCGCTAGAGCACCAAACATTGTCCAATTTACGGGATGTCGGGGTGCTTTCACCGGCGCGAGGAAAGGCCAAGTAACGCACCTCGATACCCAGCTTGTTAATCTGGGCAATTTCAGCATGCAGCTTGCGGCAGTAGCCACAATCAACGTCAGTGAACACATGAATAATGGCTTTGGGCTTTCCACCTACGGCTGGGAAATTCACGCTATCTGCGGGAGACAGTGCAGCCAGTGCTGCCTTACTTTCATCCGCTTTGCCTGCATCCTCAAGGTTAACGATGCGATCACCCTGAATCTCGAGCAGATCGCCCTGAAACAAGTAACGGCCATCTGCTGTAACGAAAACAGATTCATAGCCCTTGGCGTTCACCTGATAAAG